>Ga0310124_10000553_pt1 | contig 26051 bp, 10 predicted proteins | sample CB11b_AW_Bot5_MG_FD_203507 | JGI IMG/M metagenome (GOLD analysis project Ga0310124, IMG submission 203507) | Marine microbial communities from Western Arctic Ocean, Canada - CB11b_AW_Bot5 | ecosystem: Environmental > Aquatic > Marine > Oceanic | place: Canada: Western Arctic Ocean | collected...
TCCGGGAACGCCGTGGTCTTGTCCGGGATTTTGAACTCCTTCTTAATGTTTGCCGCACTCCGCCTAGTCGGAGTCGAGTAGACGCCCACCGGATTGCCCATGTTGCCGATTAACCTGTAGGTGGGCTGCATGTGTCGACCGATTCGGTTGAGAAAATAACCGTCGTTCCAACGTTTCTTGATATCCGGTTCCCTGCTGGCATAAGGCCCACCAATGAACCACATGCCCGTCTTGAGGCCGTAGGCAATTGAGGTGTTGAGCGTGAACAGGCTGCGGTTATACCCATCGAGCCCCATCCAGCGGCCCATCCGCCCTCGGCGTTTTTTCACAAGGCCACGGTAATAGTTCAGCATGTTGAAATGCCAATGGTGCCCTCGCTGCCAGTGGTAATCATAGTAGCCATGGACTCCAGGACTGGTCGAATAGCTTTCGGCATGATAGTAGGTATAGGTTCCAACCCACACGGGATGCGTAGGATCCCAGGTTCGCAGCATGCGCAGCAGGAGGTCAAATTGTTTTAAATCGCCGGCCCAGTCGAGTCGTTCGTTCCAGAGATTATATCCCCAGATAGCGTCCGAGCCGCGCGCCTTGAGACAGTTCGCCTTAACCAACGCACGTTGCTCTTCGTTGCGGCGGATGTCGGTCTTCGAGGGTGCCTTCCAGGCCAGCACATCGACCATCATCTTCATCTTGTGTTTCCTGAAAAGTTCGTGCCGCCAGTCTTTGTAAACACAATGGACAGTATTGAAGCCGGCGCTCTTGAGCAACACGAGCATCCGTTCGAACTCCTTCGGGTCGAGGGGAAACTCGTCGCCGATAGCGTAGGGCAAAGAGAAGACAAACGCGAACTCGCTCGGTACCGCCGGTGGTTGCGTCCTGGGACCGCCGAACTCATTACCTTTCTCCACCGCAGGCACGACAGCCTGGGCGGGTGAGGCGGCCACGGCGCGGCCAGCGATGAAGAAGGACGGGAAAAGCACCAACCAAGAGGTGAGAACGGTTTTTACGAGAAAGGACCTCGACCACCCTTGTTCATCGAGCCCCAGCGCGAATACGACAATGCGTTTCATGGCTGTCCCCTCACAGTGAAATAGTTGAACCCAGCCAATAGCCTATGCGAGGCCATAGACGGGGGCAAGGAGAGGGTGGCCCCTGGTTGCTTATCGCCCGGGGCACCGCTTAGGGTGGTTGGGGTGTTTTACAGGAGGATGGGTGATATGAGAGTAGGTCTTGGCGTGGCGCTGGTGGGGTTGGTTGTTTGCGTGGGGTGTGGGCGGGAACCGGATGCAGCAACTCCAAGGGCTCAACCCGTGGATAGGGTAGCAGATTCGTTGCCACCTGTTGCAAAACCAGAACTGCCGCAAGCTCCCCCAAAAGTCGAGGTGGCTGCGAAGAAACTCTTAACGCCCAAGTTAACGCCGGAGGAGGCGATCACCTCGATTAAGAAGCTGGGCGGCGTGGTCCAAGTTGATAAAGACAAGGCTGTCGTGAGGGTCTACCTCCATCGCACCAAGGTCAGCGACGCCGGGCTGGCGCACCTGAAAGGGCTGACGAATCTTTTCAATTTGGACCTCAGCGGCACCAAGGTCACCGGCGCCGGCGTCAAGTAACTCCAGCAGGCTTTACCGAACTGCAAGGTCAAGCACTAGCCCCCTGCCCCGCCTCAACCACAGCCGTCGTAGCTTTCGCAGGACAATTCCCGCTCCGCGGTGTCCAGCCCGCACTCGCCGAAGGGATCCCGCGGCGGCTCTCCGGCAAGGAAGAGATAGGTGAGGATGGCGACCGCGTCAGAGAGGTTTACACCGCCATCCTGGTTTACATCGCCGCTCTGCAGGCACGAGGGCGGGACTCCGGCGCGAAACAGGTACTCCAGGAGGAAGACCGCGTCGGTAAGCGTCACGATGCCGTCATCGTATACATCGGCGCGGCGAAACGGAATCCCCACACCGTTTCTGTCGTAGGAGCGAACGCGCGGCGATGCCAACTCCCTGTAGTCCTCATCCAGATACCGCACCTCCGCCTCTACCTCGAAGCGCGCCTCGGGAGCCACCACCTCGACGAAATGAACCGAACCATCGACTCCATCGAGCTCCGCGGGAGGATTCAATCTGACCCAGTACCGCGGGCTGCGATTGTGTCGCAGGGCCGAGTAGACAAGGTCCCAATACCCGGTGATCTCGTGGCTCTCGCCCGCGAGTTCCAGCTCGGCCCGGACCAGGGCGGCTGAGCCCGTATCGTTCGGTGTGGGCGGAGGCTCGTGCCGCTCCAGCAGCCGGATGCTTCCATCATCGACCACCACGTTCACCTCCCAAAGCGGCAGGGTCTCGTAGGTACACGATGAATAGGTGACGACAAAGTCGATGTTGCCATTGAGGACGATGTCGCGGACCAGGTATTCCTCGTCGACAACCCGGACCGCCTCCACCGGCTCACCACCAAGAGCCTCGAAGGAGAGATCGGAGAGTTGGATCCGGTACTCCTCACCGCCGGGAAGAATAAAATCTTGCTCATAGCGGAACCTGTAGGTCACCAGGTCTCCCTCGGGCATCCTCGTGACGCGGAAGGCGCCAGGTCCCCGCGGAACAGCCACCTCGCGGGCCGGGCCCAGACGGACCTCTTCGAAGAGCTCGGCGCTGAAATCACCCCGCCCGGTCGGCAGGGCCAGCCGCCCGGGAGCGAAACGAAGCGTGCTCTTGAGCTCGTATGCCCGCTCGAGCGGACGGGACTGGACAAAGACGCCGCAGGCAGAAGTGCCAGCCGGGATCACCAGCTCGAAAATCGGCGCGGGCGGAGCGGACTCGGAGCGAAGGAAGGGACGGACCTGCTTGATCGCAAGGTTACCGTCCGACTCGATCTTGAACTCGACATCGAGAAGGATATTCTCCCGCCCGCGTCCGCCGTCCTCGATGGGAAAACGTCGGTCGATATGCCATAGTGCCGCGCCCAACTCCGCGAGTTGCTCATCGGAGAGGACCCGCTCACCTTCCTCTACCAGTGAAGAAGCCTCGACCCGCACAAGCTCGACCAGCCCTTCGCCGCTCATCTCCAGGAGACTTTTCTCAACGATCACCCCGGGTTCCGGATCGACAACGCTCGCCTCGCCAAGCTGCGCGGTAACCAGGTAGCGCCTGTCCTCCGCACGCGCAGGGTTGCCCGTGAAGGCCACCCCGTTAGCCCTCTCGTCCACATAGGCCCGGCTGACGAAGATCCCCATGGCAGCCAGTTCCTGGGGAAGTCCGTAATAGGCGCGCTCCTCGTAAGCCCGGAAATTCCAGAGGCTTCCCCATACCCGCCGAAGGGCGCGCGGAAATCCACGCTCGCTATCGCGCGTCGCATCGCAGAGTGAAGGACCCCGTTCATCATTGTCGACATCGTCGGCGGCGCAGGCGGAGGTCGAATCGTAGAGGCCGGCTCCGTTGAATTCGAGAATATCCTCAACATTGGAGGACGAACGGCAGCGCACCCTGGCGCGGTTCTCCCCGAAGATCTCAAAGGCGCGAAGCGCCAGCGTCTCCACCAGTTCCGAGTCGATCCGGCTGTCATCCTCGATATGATCCCGGAAGCTCTCGAGGGTATCGAAACGCAACCGGGAATCGCCCTGGAATTCGGGCCAATCCGTCAACTCCTCGACGAATCGCTCGTAAGTCACGCTGCGCCCGGGGTTCCTGGCTGAGGCGATGGTGTTGGTACGCATGAAATCAAGGTAGTAGTGCATGGGGATGGAAAAACCCGTCTCCCTGTACCGCTCGAACTCCCCATCCAGGATTCTCTGAAGGCGTGCCATGTTTGTCGCCTTGCCCCCGTAGCGGGACTCGGGAGCAACCGTATCCCCGGAGAGGTCCATCTCACCCAGGCTGTCCAACCCCGCGTATACCACGTCAAGGCCGGGCGTATCGACCAGCTCCGGACGGTTCGCATCCCAGCCCTCCCGGGCTTCAGCGAGCGTCACCTCCTCGGTACTCACTCCCCCGGAGTCCACCTCCAGCCGGATCAACCGGCCGTCAAGCTCCCCGAAGCGTTCAGTCGCATCGGCCACGAAGGCGTTCGGGGTGCCCCTGCGGGCCATTCGTATCGCAAGATGGGAAAGCGCCACCTGGGTCTCGGCGGTGATGACTCCGCTGACCACACCCTCGATATCCCGGGGGGCGTGATCGAGAACCAGTATGTCCTGGAAACTGATCTGGCCGCTGGAGTTGAGGTCATCGAAACCCTCGCGATCCAGCACCCGCACCCTGCCGAAGCCTACTGCGCGGGTATAGGCCTGGAAGGAAGCTTCCGGCGCCAGGTCTCCGAGGAAAAGGGGGAAGGGCGGCTCCGCCCAGCCCTCAGCATCCTCGCGCGCCAGGCGGGTGTCGGGAAAATAGACCAGTTCGCCGGCGGAGAACACTGTCGAGAGCAGCAGGTAGACTCCCCTCACCTCGCTGAGGGTTGGAAGCTCGCCACGATCGTCATCAAAGCTCGCCAGGACATTGAACCCATATACCGATCCCGCCTGTGTGCCCAGCAGGAAGATGGCACCCGTGAAGTAGCGCCGCGTCGCCCTCCTTCCCGTGAGCCGATCGTAGGCCTGGGGACTGAGAGCGGGAAAGAAATCCGGAAAAACATCGGCCAGGAACTCCCGGTGCAAGGGATGTCGGCGGACATTCTGAAAAACGGGCGGCAAGAACTCCGGGTTGGCCACATCGAGCGGGATCACGTACTTGGTAGACCACTCCACGAAGGTCTCCCCCGCCCCGGGCTGTCGCGGCGTCGGAATCCCGACCCTGTAGAAATCGGCCTCGGTACAGATCTCAGGAAGATAGTCGGCAGTGAAGGCGGCGGGCGCCGACTGGTTCAACAGCACGGTAAGGTCATGCGAGGTATGGTTGGCGCTAATGAGATCGTTGTCCCCATCTCCGTCGAGATCTCCACCGATCGCGAAACGCGGATCTCGACCCACATCGTGGTGAACCGGATCGCTGAGGACTCCACCCTGATTGATCAGGACACTGAGGGTCCCCTGGTTCGGGTTCGCTGTCACGATATCTCCGAACCCATCTCCGTTGAGATCAACCGTGATAAGCGAGTAGGGAGCCCGGCCGATATCGGTCGTAGACCTGAGGGAGAAACCGCCATCGCCATCGTTGGAGAACTGCAGCACCCTTCCCTGCCTCCCAGCCGAGGAAGCCGCCAGGTCGAGATCCCCATCTCCATCGAGATCGACCGCCACAATAGAATTGATCTGCCCCGCGTCGAGATCATCCCTCCGTGGAAAATCTCCATCTCCATCGTTCCACAACAGGGACAGTTCGGCGGAGCCCCTGCAGGCCACGGCGAGGTCCGTATCACCGTCTCCATCAAAATCACCGCTCGCCGCTCCCTGGGGCCGGTCACCAACGCGAAAGTCCCGACGGGCGGCGAAGACGCCATCTCCGCGGTTGTCGAGCACGGAGACCCTGCCCGCTCCCTCATTGACACTCACTATGTCAGGTCGCCCATTGCCGGTAAGATCAGCCGTAGTAACAAAGAAGGGGCGCTCGGGAAGCGCCCTGCCCTCACGCTCACTGAATTCCAGGTCCCCATCGTTGAGCAGCAGGAGCAGGTTGCGGCTGGATTCGGCGACCATGGCAAGGTCAAGATCTCCGTCTTCGTCGAAATCCGCCGCAGTAATCGAGATCATCTCCCTGGCGTCATCCAGCCGAAATACCGGTCCCGGGGTAAATGTTCCATCCCCCGCGTTTTCGACGATGATTACCCGGTCCTCACCATCGATCGCGGCAACGTCAAGATCCCCGTCCCCATCGAAATCCCCCAATGCGGAAGAGTGTGGCTCCCAATTGTCCAGATCGATCGTATCCTGCGTCAGCACCAGCGGCCCAGGCGGGCCCAGCGACGTCAGGCGGGCGGTTCGATCGTTGCGCAGCACCGTGAGACTCGACTCGTCGGTACGAGAGAGAACCAGGTCCATGTCTCCATCTCCATCAAGGTCGGCCGCGACCATGTCCTCGGCCACGAAGCCCGGATCGAGGATAGCGCTGGTAACAAACGGCTCATCGCCGGCAAGCAGAATGCTGATGCGAGTGGAATCAGCATGGGCGATGACAATGTCCCTGCCACCTGAGTTGTCGATGTCCGCCGGAAAAAAGATCCTGGGCGCGAAGCCCGGCAGGCTCTCCTCACGCAGGAAGTAGGAAAGCTGATCGAAGCGGCCGCCTCCGGCATTGCCGGCGAACGCCGCGCGATCCTCGTCCATCACCAGGATGTCCTCCTGCCCATCGCCGTCCATATCGGAAAACACGAGGGTTTCCGGCCGCCAGGCCTGGTCGAAAACCTCTCTGGGCGCGGCGAGATTCCCCTGCCCATCGTTTCGAAGCAGGTGGACGGAAAAATCCGCCGCCGCCAGCACATCCACATCACCATCACCATCAGCGTCGCCGGTTGCGATCCCGCGCAGGCCGCTGCCGAACTCGAAATGAACCGGCGTCTCGAAGGTGCCGTCGCCAAGGCTGAGAAAAATGGACAGCTGGGCTCCAAGTACTCGATTGGCTATGACCATATCCTTCGCGCCGTCACCGTTGAGATCGGCAAGCTCCACCCCCCAGGCTACAGAAAGTCCCAGCAGTACCGGATCACCGAAAACCCCTCCGCCGATATTGTGCAGAAGTCCCACGCCATCCTCGCTCAGGAAGACCACGTCCTTGTCCCCATCTCCGTCGAGGTCACCCACGGAAAGTTCCCGGGTCGTCCCCGCAGCAGAGTAATTGGCCTCCTCGAATCGAAGAGGGGCGGCGGGGTCCGTCGAGCGGTTGAGCAGGATCCTGACCGAGTTCTCGGATGATACCGCCAGATCGATGAAGCCATCACCATCCAGGTCACCTGTGGCGAGACCCTGTCCGGCGCCGCCGAGAAAAACGGTTTCGATCGAGGCCAGGGGAAGAGGAGCCAGTTCGCATTCGTCAGGGATATTGTTCGAATTGCAATCCCGGCTGTCCCCCGAGGCTATGTCCTGGCGATCGGCCGTACCGTTGCCGTTACAATCGACGGCCTGGAGTCGTGGATCCGCATAAAAAAACAGGGAGACAACGAGAACCCACAGAATCCGCATAGACCACATCGAACGAACCTCCTGGATACCTAGCCTTTTAACTGCGGGATATCCATTGTACCGTCAAAAAACCCTGCTGACAGCGCTGGAAGAAAATTCCGCGGGAAAAAACGAAGGATTCCCCTCCCCATAAATAGCTAAATCCATCGACTGAGCTCGTGATGGGCTCGAGCCCGGACAGCCTCGCCACCCCATCAAAAAACGTCGACTAATCGTACTAGATCTCTCCCCTGATTACTTATCGCCCGGGGCATCGCTTAGGGTTGCTTCTTCGGCGCCACCTTGAAGTGATGCAGCACGTTCCTGACCAGCATGCTTAACGGTTCGTCGTGATACATGGCCCAGGCCGTCGCGATCGACCCGGTGTGAAAAACCCTCCCACCCTGAGGCCGCTGCCAATAGATGATCTCCGCGATCGTCTGCTCATCCCCCACCCTCTTGCTGTGGCCGGCAGCGTTGAAATCGAGGATGTTTCGCTTGTCGTGACTGCTGGCTATCGTGACGATGCCCCTGGGTTCCACCAGTCCCTTCAGCGCCGGGTTTTTGGTCGCCCGGAGCAGCGTCGAGAGTCGCACATCGTACTCGTGACCAACCGCCCCGAGGCTCTTGTTGACGAACCCGAAGGCATCTCCCTTTTTCAGGTCGATCTTGTCGGGTTCATTGAAAAGGAAATGGTCCGGCAGGTCGATGCGATACGGCTTGAAATTCAAGCCGCTCCAGCCAACGCAGGTCAGGCCCGTCACCTTCCAAGCCGGGTATCCGCAAAAGCGCATCAGGCTGCCGCGCTTGAAGTCATGGCTGTGATACAGCTCGCCCACCTTGGCCAGATTCCGTCCGCCTATGCTCTTGCCAAACTTCCGGCACTCCATGACCTCGCCAGTCTCGTCGAAGCTCACGCGCCAGAACATGGTGTTGCCGGACATCACCACGGCCGCGCCACCGGCTTTCAGGTAGTTGTCGAATCCGTCGTAGGCGCGTGCCGACCAGTACTCGCTATGGCCGTTCACGACAACCGCCTGGTACCCCTTCAAGACCTCCGGGTCACGGTGCAGGTCATGATCCGTGATGACGTCGTATTCGTAGCCGTGCTTGTCCAACCACAGATGCAGGAACCGCTCGCCGCGGAGAAGATGGCTGTATCCTCCACCGATGTAGGTCTTGTTGGGGCCGCCTGCCGGCCACGGCACTTTCAATCCCACCTTGTAGGTCGGCTGCCCGTTGCGGTGGTCGCTGTAAAAGCTGTATCTGGGCGCGTTCGGGTGGCTGTTGGCCAGGCCGCCCGTGCCCATGTTAATCAAACCTTTCCCATGATTGACGGGGAACGGAACCGAATTGTAAGCCAGCCAGGTGTTGGAGGAAACGAGAACCAACAAGGGCGCCTTGGGCCTTGCTTCAGGCCGCTTCACGACAAAGGAGGTGAAATACCGCATGGCCTTGCCATTCAACTTGAAGTCGAAGCGCCCGGCGTAGACGCCTGGCTTCGCCTCAGCAGGAACCCGAAATCGATGACTAACCTTCCAGCGAGCATTGTATATTTCGTCTGCAGCCAGCCGTAGCCCGTGACCGCGTTTAGGGTCCCTGGTCGGATCGTATGCCGTATCGTGCCGATCAATCGCCGTGGCGTCAAAGCTCGGCCCCCCGATCATCCAGGTCCCCCGGTTGATGATCCGGCCAGATCGTCCGAAGCCACTCGCATCGGCAACCTGGACGCCACGTTCCTCGGTGAACGGCCAGCAGGCCAGCAGGCGGTCGTCTTTCGGGATCGTCAAGCCGCGATCAGAAAAGCGTTTCTTGATCTGCTCGCCGCCAAGCGCCCGGTCATAGACGGCGCACATGGCGATGTCACCGTTATAGATGCTCACAGCCACTCCTTTTTCGCCATAGGCGCCGATGCGGAAGGCTGTCTCACCGGGTCGCACCGACCCGACAAAGGGAAACTCGGCCACAAGCTCGCCGTCCACGTAGATCCGTTTTTTCTTCCCGTCCCAGCAGCCAACGAGATGATGCCATCGCTGGGCCTTGATAAGACCAGGTTTGGTGTGGTGAAAGGCGGCCCCATCGTAAGCGCCTCCCGCCCCGGTACCAAAAATGATACTACCATTGCTAAGAAACAACCCAACTCCAGAACGCTCCGGATAATCGTGCTGGGTGATCAATCCCTGCCAACCAGCCAGCTTGAACGGGCGAATCCAGCACTCCAAGGTCAGCTGCGACAAGCGCCTCTCAACTGGCAGAGCTTTGGCCACGTGCAGGTAAGAACCCGGGTGAATCGGCTGTGTCAGCGGTTCTTCGACGCGATAGGTTCTCAGAACAGGATCCTTGTCACGATTCCCCGGATCAGGACCCAACTGCACGATGGACAGGCCATACGGGACGCTACTGCTGACGCGAAACTCAACCTCCTCACCCGCCGCAACGCTCTTTTGGGCGTACGCATGCAGGCCGGGCAGGCTGGTTGCATGGTGAGGCGGAATATCAACGCCTGGGGCTGGCGCAACCGGCCCTTTTGCCTCTTTCAGAAAGGCCACCAGATGGGCGATTTCCTCCGGCTCCAAAAGGTTGTCAAAACCCTCGGGCATCAGGGAAATGTTTGAATACCTGGCTCCCTTGATTTCTTTTACATCAATGGACTGTTCCATTGCAGGAGCCGACTCGAGAATGATTTCGTCGGTAGAATCCCTACGGAGCAGGCCCGTTGCTACGCCCTCTTTTTTTTCTACTATCACCAGTTCGTAGTAACGGGCAATGGAGGACCCGGGGTAGACAATGGCCTCAAGCAGATCTCGCTCACTGCGAATGGCTCCAATCCTGGTAAGGTCCGGTCCAAAATCCATTCCCTTGTCCCCCTTGACATGACAGGTGATGCACAAGGACCTGGGCGAGCTGTGAAAAAGCTCTTCGCCGCGAACGGGATCTCCCTTGGGCAGGAAACGAGCAAGCTCTTCGAGGCGCGCCCGTTGACGGGCATCTCTGGCCGGATCCGGCTTCACGGAATCAGCCAATTGGATATCAGGCATGACGTGCTTCGACGGGCTACGCTTGTCTACCTGGTGCATGAGCCCAACCTGTTTGGTCAAAGGATGATCGCCGGGAAGGCTCTCTTTATCCCCGATCTCGTATAGCGCGTAGATGATGGCATGCCGCAAGAACGGATCCGTTTCATCCAACCCTGCCTCCAGCAAAGGTTCCACGGCCCTGCGGTCCCCTATTCTCCCAAGGGCCATGGAGGCCAATCGGCGGAGCAGGGAATCATCGGAAGCAAGGAGCTCGATCAGCGGCTCCACCGCACCCGAATCGCCCCAGAGCCCTGAGCTGTGAATGGCCGCCGCGCGAGCAGCGGGACTTTCGTCCCCAAGAAAATCCCGGGCAGCATTGCGAGCCAACTTGCCTGGAATGCGATGGAGCGCCCAGAGCGCTGGGACACGAGCTTTGGCCGTGCGTAGTCCATCGACGTTCCTTTCCCTGGCCAAGGCCTCGATGGACCGGTTGACCACAGCAGGCCGCCCATCGCTCAGCCAATCGACTCGAGGCTTTGTCCAATCGAGCTCGAGACCGCGAGCGTCTTTGAGAGAAGGCGCATTCTTCTTTTGAATCCGATAGATTGCGCCCAGGACATCAGGCTTGGCGACCCGCGAGGTTGGGCAACAGATCTTGTACCAGCTCCCGGTATCCGCCACGAGCAGGCTGCCATCCGCATCCTCGACCACGTCGGTGGGATGAAAGTCTGCCTGATCACTCTCGAGAAAGGAGCTCATCTCGGCCGAATAGGTTGATCCTGACCGGGTCAGCCTGTGCCGCGAGAGGCGTCGCAGGTTGAACTCGGTACAAAGCAGATCTCCCCTCATGCCCAAGGCCTGGCCCTTGGGCATGACGATACCCGAGGGGGCGGCGGGACCCATCTGGGTCAGGATCGGCAGCAGGCCTCCGGTATGAGGATGCTCTCCGAGCACACCGTTATTCCTCTTGCCGTACATTCCGCCATACACCGCGTGCAAGATGCCATCGCGCCTTCCGGGCCTCGACAAATCAAAGAACGTTCCGCTCAGAAAACGCTCCCCTGTGTCGGTGAAGGTCAAGCCCACGGGATTGTTCATTCCCCCTGTGATCACCACCTCCAACTGGCTGCCATCCGGCTTGGCACGAAAAACGTGGGCCGCATTCGAGTTGAGCAGCTTGCCATTGGCCAGGCGGTGTCTTTGCCTTTGGAATTCACCTTTACACCAGTAGAAGAATCCGTCCGGCCCGAGATATGGACCGTGCAGATCATTGCCGCAGCCACCGATAGATCCGCCGTCGAACCAGATGGTTCGCTCATCTGCAATGTGATCGCCATCGATATCGCGTAGTTTCCAGATGTGGGGAGGAGCCCCTACGTAAATTGCGCCCTGGTGGACAAGGATTCCTTCAGGAAAAGGCAAGCGCTCGGCGAAAACAATCGAATGGTCAAAGACACCATCTCCGTCCCGATCAACCAACCGCAACACACGGTGACTCGGATTCTCCAGTTGCTTCGGAGCCGGGTCCGTGTTCCCCGAGCTGTCGGTAACGTAGAGCGCTCCCTCCTCATCGAAACACATGTGAATCGGCCGCAGCACCAGGGGCGACGACGCGACGCGTTTCAAGGTGTAGCCCTCGGAAATCGTAAAAGTGTGCGGTGGAAACTTGACTGTATCCTCGCCGCACAGCTGCGAAATCAAGAAGAACACCAGGAGGAATGAATAGAGTGAAAAGAAAGGAGAGTGGAATTTCATGACAGCCATGGTTTCCCGTTATTTGTCGTTTGCGCCCACTTCGCTTGCCCATGCTCTTTCAGCATGGAATCCAGCCAATAGCCTATGCGAGGGTATGGGCGGGGGCAAGGAGAGGGTGGACGCCTCACTCATCCGGGGGATCTGTAGCCTGAAAAGGCGCTTGTGGTTAAAATGAACCGGCTGCTTCATTCGCAAGGGAGAACCAATGAAGAGACCGGTTGCCACAGCCGTGGCGATATTCACGCTGTCGATCCTGTCGGCTCCTGTTTTTTTCGCGGCCGATGCGCATCGGTATATCGCGGTCTTTTCCGACGGGAACATTATCGAGGGCAACCAGCTCCATCTCTGGCACCAGCCGAACAGCATACCGACTCTCGAGGGGGTCAGCCTCATCTCGCCGGCCAACCAGGCACGCTGGATCAGGGATCGGAGGCTGCGGGAGAAGGCGCACAAGGACACCCCTACCAGGTTTGTCGAGTTTGTCGGCGGCGACAGGCTGCCGGGCAAGGTGGTAGGCGCGAGCGTCGAGATCCCGGGCGCCGCGCCGTCGTCTCTCCTGGTTGATACCGGGGACGTCTTTGCCAGGCCGGGCAGGGAGACACGGAAGTTCCTGCGCGTGCTGCCTTCCAAGGTCCAGCGGATTGTCTGGAGAAGGAGCGAGCGGCAGGAGTTGACTCCCGGCTTCGCCTATCTTCGCGGCGGCCAGGCGATCCAGTTTCGCCGTCTGCGCTGGGGAAAGGGAACGATCTCGCTCCTGCTGAGGGATGGCGTCAGGGAGTTCGCCTTCGGGGAGATGGCGGAGCTCCACCCCATGCTCGGCGACCCTTGGGAGACCTGCTATGACGATCTCGCCGTCCTGAGCCCCGGCCTCGAATCGCTTCTCTTTCGGATCGAGACGATCGGGGGGCTGATCGCAACCTCCAGCAGGTCCCGTTTCCAGGCCATCCCCTTCGGCTCGGTCCAGCAGCGGGAGCACTTCGACAGGGGCATGGCGTCGCTCCAGGGACAACTCAACAACTTCGAGAGGAACAAGAAGACCCGTCTCGACAGGATCGATGCCCTGCAGAAGAAACTGGATGCGGAATTGAAAAAGCAGGCCGCGACGGTCAAGGCAGACACCAGGGAGGCGAACAAGGTGGTGGAGGGGACAGCCCAGTTCCTGGTCCGGATGGAAGAACGGCACAAGCGGCGCCTGGACACGCACGATCGCCTGACGGCGAACCTGGAGAAAACCAGGGTGCGGCAGCTCGCGAAGCTGCCGGAAGAAAAGCGGAAGACTGAGCTGGAGGCTTTCAGGAAGGATCGGCAGCGCCAGCGGGCCCAGATCGAGCGGCAGAATTCCGAGGAGGCTCTTAGAACGAGGCGACAGCGCCAGGCGCAGGACCAGGGCAAGCTTGAGAGGATGAAGGTTCTGCAGAGGAGCCAGCTCGAGCGGCTCAGGAAATCGAATACAGGCGGCCAGCTCATCTCCCAGATCAATGAATACAACAACTGGCTGGCGGGCATGGAGAGGGTGAGGGAGAGACTCGGGATGCTTCGCCATGAAAGGGGTGACCCCGACACCTGGCAGCACATGGTCCAGCCTGCCTGGTCCCTCGACCCGATCTGGACGCCCTTCAACAGGATCCACACCTCTAGTTTTTTCACGCCCCAGGAGGTTCCCCTCTCGAGGTTGTATCCGGTCGGGTTCAAGGAGCGGCACTACCTGGCCAAGACCTCCGGCTGGAGGCTCAATCGAAACAGCAGGAACGCTTTTCTTGCCAGCGGGGGCAGGGAGCACGGCTGGGGCTATGCCGTGCACGCCTACAGCGAGCTGCACTTTGACCTGGCGGAGCTGGTGACCGGTTTCAGGTCTCGCCTCGGGCTCGACCGCCGGGTGGGCGATGGCGGCTGCGCGGCGGGGAGGGTCTTCCTCGGCTCGATCGATAGCCAGCCGCTCTACCAGAGCCCTTTTCTCGTCGGCAGCCACCAGGCCGTCGATACCGGGCGCCTCGCGCTGCCCGCCGCCGCGGGAGGCCGCAGGCGGTTGATCCTGCAGGCCGATACCGCCCATGATGAAGGGATCTCCGCCGTCGATCCGTTCGATATCAGGGACATGGTCGACTGGCTCGAGCCCATGCTCGAGCTCGACCGCGAACGCCTCGCCGGGGTCGTCAGCAAGCGTATCCATCTCAATGTACCGGCCTGGAGGGGCTGGAGCCCGGCGCTCGGTGCGAAGGCTCGCTGTGAATGGAAGTTCGTATTGGAGAACAGGGTGGAGGATTATTTCTTCCCGGCCCTCTCGCTGCGGGATGCTCCCCTTGTCCTGAGCCGCCAGGTGCAGCCGTCGGAGGCGCGAAAATGGCTGCAGGTGGATATGGGGCCGGTCAACAGCCTGCTCCAGGACCCCTCGATCCTGACGGTCCGGGTGGGAGGAAAAGAGCTCACGCCCGCTTCGCTGCCGCGCAGGCAGGCCTGGCAGGTGGGGCCGATTCCGCTGCTCTACGACCTGGGAATCAACAAGGAGACGCCGATCACGGTAGAGATCACCCAGAGGCCCGGTGGTGAATTCACCTGCTGGAGGGACCTCTCCATCACCCATGGCCCAAAGCTGCCTTCGCTATTCGCTTTGTTCGAGGACCATGGAGTGTTCGCTCCTATCCGTGACAAGGAAGCAGCTGTAGCGAGCCTGGTCGACGACGGTGCTTTTTCAGGCGGCCGGGCGATCAAGTTGACGCCCGGAGGGCGGTTTCAAATGCCGCTTTTCGGTACAATAAATATTCGAGAGCAACCTGGAGAAGATGCATACCGCTATCTGAGGTTCGCGTTCCGCAAAGCCGGCGGCGGAAGGGTTTCGGTCGAATTGCGCCAACCCGCTGCGGGGCAAAAACCGATACGCTACGACGCTGGTGCGGGAGAGCCCTCCTACGGTCTGTCGAAAAAGACTTGGCGCGCCGGCATCCCAGACGAGTGGGTCATAGTGGAATTCGATCTATTTGAGGATTGGGGCGATGTTGAAATTGATGGGCTCGTGATCGGCATTCCCGACGGAGAGCACTCCCTGCTTGACTGTGTTTATCTTGCTCGGAGCGAGCGCGACTTCGCGCAAATTCCCGACATCCCGACCATCGCGGCGACCCACCTCCGCGCACGCCGCACCCTCTCTCAGCCTGTTCTGGACAAAGCACGGCCAGCCGTCGTCGCGATTGAAGTCGAGGGTCGACACGGTACCGGTGTATTGATCGGTGATCAAGGCCACGTGCTCACGGCGAGTAGTGTTGTGGCTGACCGCGGGAGTGAAGCCACCGTCCGACTGTCCGACGGCACCACACTCAAAGGTCGCACCACAAGTATCGACAAAGCCGCGAAGTGCGGTGTCATTAAGCTCGACAAGAAACCAGAAGTGTCTGGCCTTATAATCAGCGACAAGGACGACCTTCCGAACATCGGGATTTATGTCGGACTCTCTTATTCACCCACCTGGCATCAAGCAAAAGAAGCCGCTCCCTACCTCACCATCATTGTTGATTCCGACAAGAAGACTTTCCAGCCCGACTACGCAGTATCGGGCGCATGGCAGGGAGGACCACTGTTCGATGTGTTGGGTCACGTCGTCGGCATCCATACAAGCGGCAACGCCTCGGGAAAAACCACTTTTTCGCGAGTACACAATCTCAAACTAGAACCTTCCAGGTAACCCGCTTCCACCTCCCCCCAACTGAACTACTGAACCCCTCCATGGGCGGGGCAAGGAGATGCTGCCCCCTGGTTGCTTATCGCCCGGGGCATCGCTTAGGCATTGGAATAATCGGGTCTCTCAGGGTTTCCTGTTAGATAGTGAAAGAAACACTCTAAAATTAAAGAGACAGCCTTAGAATTCAAGACCACATCACCGAAGGCCAACTGATACCTCCAAAATTAGAATAGCAGAAATATATGAGCGGCAAATAATTATGAAGAATTCTGAATTATCCAGACGATCGTTCATCTGCGGTACGGCGGCTTTATCGGCATCCACGATGCTGCCGAACCTCGCTAATGCCGCCAAGCCGAACTCTAAATTCAACGGCGTTCAAATAGGGGTTAATTCCGGTTGTTTCGAGAAGATGTCCGACGGCTCGGCGGAGCGCATGCTGAAATACATAACTCAATGCGGAATAAGCTCTGTTGAACTTAAAAGCAAGCCGGCCGAAGAATATGCCAGGACTCATGCCGGCGCCGACCCCATGGACGGATTCAAGGCCCTGCGAAAACTATATAACGATGCCGGTGTTACTATTCATATCTTGAGAGTCAGTGCGATCGGCACTAAGAAGATGTCGACCAAGACCATCGAATACTATTTCAATGCTGCCAAAGCTCTCGGCGTCAAGGCCATTGCGCGAGGGCATAGAATTAATAGAACGGCGGCAAAGCGGCTGGGGCCCATTGCCGACAAGCACAAGATGATGCTCGGGTTCCATAACCACACCAAGATAAGGCCGGATACATATGACGGCGACATTCTGTCTTATGGCAAGCATCTTGGTATCCAACTGGATGTCGGGCACTACGTTGCCGGAACCAACCAGTCAGCTATCCCGATGATTGAAAAATTCCATGACCGGATAATTGCTATCCACCTGAAGGATCGCAAGAAGAACAAAGGTCCGAATATGCCATGGGGCCAGGGAGACACTGATCTAGTCGGCATACTCCAGTTTATGAAGAAGAATAAACTGACTTTTCCGGCAGATATTGAACTCGAATACAAGGTCCCCGAAGGTTCCGATACGGTCAAAGAAGTGACCAAGTGCCTCCAGTTCTGTAAGCAGGCCCTAACCTAGCTATTGCAAAAAGATTCAGATAGAGAAGTCATTATGAAACCAGTAGGTATGAAGCGACGCAAGTTTCTGGTCGTCGCCGCGGCAGCGCCTCTTATTCTGCCGTACACCGTGTTTGGCGCAAACAAGAAGCTCAATGTGGGCTTAATCGGCATGGGCGGCAACATGCAGGGGCATGTGAAAAGAGTGCTACAACAGAAACACAACGTGGTGGCTTTCTGTGACGTGGATCCGAACCAGATCAGTCGCTCGAAGACGCGGTGGAAGGAAGCTGTGGCGAAGGTCAAGGAGTACGGGGACTACCGGAAGCTGCTGGACAAGGAGAAGTCTTTAGATGCGGTTATCATTTCCACCTCTGACCATTGGCATGCCCCGATCAGCACGGCGGCGATCCACGCCGGCCTGCATGTATACTGCGAGAAACCGTTGACGCATACCCTGGGCGAAGCTCGCGATCTCCGCGAGCTCTCGCGGAACGCGAAGGTGGTTACTCAAATGGGGAATCAAGGCAGTGCCACGTCGAATCTGCGCCGAAGCATTGAACTGATTCAAGCTGGGTTCTTCGGCCAGATACCCAACGTGCACGTCTGGCATCCCGGCCCAGCCGGCTACCCGCAAGGCATCCCGCGTCCCGATGGGTCGGACCCGGTGCCGAACGGCATGAACTGGGATTTCTGGTGCGGGCCGTCGCCGCTTCGTCCCTACAAGAATGAAATCTACCACCCAGCAAAATGGCGGGGTTGGTACGACTTCGGCAATGGAGAGATAGGCGACTTCTGCTGTCATGCCTTCAACATGCCGGTGCGCGCGCTCAAACTCGATTATCCAACCCGAGTGGAAATCAGCGGAGTCAAGAACGGTGGCCTGGAGAGCTATCCCAGTGCCGTGAAGTACACCCTCCGGTTTCCGGCGAAGGATGGGCGCAGCGCCGTGAACTTGATCTACTATGTAGGCGCCCAAAACAAGCCACCCAAAACCTTAACCAACCAGTTCCGTAAGGTCCCACGTAATGGTGTCTTGATCGAAGGCGAGAAGGGACTGCTTTCCGCCGGTATGTGGGGTAAGACCTGCTACGTGAAGATGGACGGCGACAAGAAATTTCTCGATCACGGCAAGCACCCCGAGGCCCGGAAGATCGCGCAAAGCCTGCCGCGTGTCGACAGTCATTTCAGGGAATGGACCGACGCGATCCTGAACGGGGGCGAGACGTTCTCGCCTTTCGAGGTCGGCGGCCACCTGACCGAGATCGGGCTTGTCGGTAACGTCGCGCTACGGCTGCAGAAGAATCTCGATTGGGACGGCGAGGCGATGAAGGCCAAGGGAATGCCCGAAGCTGATGCGCTGATACGCAAGCAGAACCGAACAAAGTGGCTGTAGGAGGGCTGATATGAAAAACAATTTGAAGAAAACAGCACTCGCTGCCATGTGCTGACAGCGGGTGGCCCCTGGTTGCTTATCGCCCGGGGCATCGCTTAGGGAAGACAAAAAGGAGCGGAAGTATTCGTTCTCCTACACCAGGATTTCCGTCAGGGGGCCGGATTGGTCAATGTCCTTCAATCCCCTGTCTTCGGAGCCGAAGTTTTCGCGTTTGTCGCCGACGGCATGGAGCATCGAGAGGAAGAGGTTTCGCATGGTGCGATGACCGTTCTTGCCATACTCGGGATATTGCAGGAAACGGCCGCCAAGCTTCAGCCCCTTCATTTTCCCGATGAGGATGGTAGGCCAGGCTTTCAGGAAGCCATGGTGCGCTTCACCCGAGTCGCTCATGTAAACGATCAAGGTATTGTCGAGGACTGTGCCGTCTCCTTCTTTCACCGAGTCGAGCTTTTTGGCCAGGCCGGCGATCCGCTCAGCGTGGAAATTTCGAATGATCGATCGCAGTCTTTGTGTTTCCTCCTGGTCCGGATGCATGTGGCCGATCGCGTGCCCTTCCTTGTTGATCCCAAGCCCCTTCCATGTGAAATACGTCCCCATGCCGCCGCTGGCGTCGAGCGTCACCACCTTCGACAAACCCGACGTGATCACCGCGGCAGCTATATCACACTGCGCTTCGAGACGATCGGTCTCCGACTCGCTGTTGAACTTATCAATAACGGGAGCGTTCGCCTTCAGGCGTTCCTTGATCTCCAGGCACCGCCCCTGGCGGTTTCGCATCCTGTCGAACGTTTCGAGATACGCGTCGAGCTTCACGGTATCGGATCCGGACAGCTCCTTTCGAACCCGCTTGATATCAGAGCGGACGTAGTCGAGTAGTTTGTTTCGGGCTTGAAACACCTTCCCTGCATTTCCCTCCGCCACACTGCCAAATAGCGTTTGAAAGGCGAGCTCAGGCTGACACACCAGGGGCAGCGGCTTCTTGGGCCCGATGGCCGACACGCTGTTGATAATAGGCGTCTGGGGATCAGGATGGATTCCGAGACCGACCACCGGGATGATCCCTGGAAGCGACTCAGCTAACACATGATCCAGGGTCTGGGCAAACACCCCTTTGCGCCAATGGAAGCAGCCGAGCCCGCCGTAGCCTTTCGAGTGGTCACCACCTCCGGAAACCCGGCCTGACAATCCCTGCAAAATGGTCATCCGATCTTTGAACGGAGCGAGAGCTGCGAGAGCGTCATTGACTTCATAATCGTCCAGCGAAAGATCGATCTGCCGATCCGCTTTGCTTTGGCGGCCGTCTCCCTTCCATTTCAAACCCTTCGGCTGGATATGGCTGGGCCACAGGCCGTTTCCTTCCATGAAGAAGATGATGCGCTGGGGAATCGTACCGGCATCCTGCGCCCTCAGAGAATTCAGGAATGGCTGCAGCACCACGGTCCCTGCCCCGAGCGACAGGCCCTTCAGGAACGATCGACGGCTTGAGTTTTTCATGAGGATTTCCCTTCACTTGGTATCGTTCGATATAGAAACGATTCCGAGGTCAATAAGGATACCAGCAGAGCTTTAAAACTCCCACCACTCTCAATGTAGGTCTTGTCCGCTTCCTGCAGCGTGTGAGCATCGCCTGGTGTTTCGTTGCGGCCCATGAAATAGCGGAATGCGTGCCGAATGAAGACCTGCCGCACCCGATCGGATTCAGCCAGGCGGCGGAGCATTTCGGGAGCGTCCCTGACTGGCCCATCGAGCCCGGGATCTCCACTGAAGGCAATCCGACCGGTCGTGTCGAGCGCGGCGTTTCGATAAATCTTCCGATCCTTATCGCCGCTCTTTTTCATTGCCTCAATGTCGATGACCACCTCCACGGTCCTCGCAAAACCGTAATGGTCAGACGCCTCGAAGGGGAGCCCGAGGTCATCCATTTTTTCGTGGCACTTCCAGCACTTCGCATCCCGGGTAACCGACTGCCGCTGGCGCAAGGTCCGGTGTGGATCATCCGGGATCATAGCTGCCGCATCGATCGGCAGGTCGGGCACCCGTCCACCCAGCAGGTGCTCGCGAACCCAGCGCCCCCGGCGAACAATATCATTGTGAAAATTTGTCGACCAGGCGATCTGCCAGCTTCGCTGCATGAGGATACCGATAAGCCCGTCTTGCTGCTGCCGACGATGATCCGACGCCAGGGGACTGAAGTGGCGAAAGAGCGGGCTGGCCGCGTAGCGAAAACCATCCAGCGTATGGTTCGGAACAAACAGCTCGTGGGTTTGATACGAATCGGTCGTCGTCAGCAGCTGCTTGAGCACATCCCGGTCTCGGGACAGAATGCTCAACACCAGGGTATCGGTATCGTTGACGTAACCCCGCGGATTGTAGTGGATGCCGCGGCGCGTTTGGTGATCAGGCAGCGGGTCCTTGAAAACCTCCGGAGCGCGGTGGTAATCAAAGTATTCCCGAAAGAAGCGCAGCACCCTGGGCTTGCCGATCTGTGGAGTGTCAAGGATGCGCCGCAGGTGCCCGGCGACCTCTTCCCTCGCAGCGAGCTGACCCTGTCGCGCTGCCTCAAAAAGTCCCCGTTCCCGCTTGTCGCCCAGCGCCAGGCTGAGGGCCATCGCAGTCTCGCGAGGTGAAAGCATGCGAACCCCCGGGCGCACATCGCCGCCCCGGCCGACCTCGAATCGCAGGATGGCTTCCGGCGCCATCAGCGGCGCCATCAGCATGGTCTTTCCCGCCAGGGGCAAATCACCCTGGCGAGCTACCTCCTTGTAGAGCCCAATCATGGCCTCCATCTCATTTGCACCCGGTTCCCGGGCCAGGGCCTTGCTGAACTGCTGGCGGATCGCAGCTTCCAGTTCCTGTCGATTGGGAGCAACCCTGGGATGAAGCAAGGGAGCGAACGCGCCCCCGCCGCTCACCCGGACACCGTCCTTCATATACGCCTGCTCTTCGGCAGTGGCGGCCCTGGTCCGGTGTTCGTTCGGCCAGCCCTTGTTCCCGGCAGCGGGTACAATCTTATGGTGGCGGATCTGGTTCTTGACGATCAGGTCAGCATTGGAGAGGTGAAGACCCGATGCGCCATCGTCAGGGAAGTAAAGGGCGGAAAAGTCCTTGAAGCCAGGCTCGGGAATCAACCCAAAGGGCTTTTGCAGGCCATGTGCATTGAATTCGGCAGCCCAGCTGCTGTAGGCCTTGGGCGAGAGACGCCAAAGCCGGGGCGGCGGCGGGATGACTGGACCTCGCGGGCCGCCAAAGAGGATTGCATGGGGAAGCCTATTGCCGTCGATCGGCTTTTCATTCACTGTAAAATACGTCGACGGGCCGGCGAGCGGGGTGTCGAGCTTCTCGCTGATCCATTTCATGACAGCTTGTGCGGCGGCAGCCCCAGGCCGCGGCTTCCTGGCAGGGGGCATATCGCCGGCACGCAGCCGTTCCAGTATCGACGCGTAGGCGACCCGGCCCCCGATGTCATCCCGTTTCAGGACATTCAGTTCGAAATCCCCCTTGTCGGATCCATCCCCGTGGCAATCCGCACAGTGAGTATCGAGAAAATCGTGAAACGCCCTGGCATCAGCGGGGGCTGGCGCCTCAGCGATCGTCCTGCGCTGCAAGGAGTCCGGCAGTATGATCAGCGGATTAGCCTTCAGCGCTTTGACCGTCTCATCCGAGAGCGTTTTCAGGCCGATCACTGACACCACACCTTTGCGCTGCGCCAGCGCTTTTGCCGCGTCTTCCGACAGGGTGCTCAAGCCGTCGAACAGTAGCCAGTCGCCCTGGTAGCCGGCCAGCGCCCTGGCCGCGCTGCCGGAAAGCGTCGTTAAACCGCCGAGCGACAACCGCCCGTTGTGGTGCGATAGCGCCGCGGCCGCACCGTCCGACAGGTTCTTCAGGCCACCGAGCGAGAGCGTTCCACCCTGGTGCTCGGCCAGCGCAGCGGCGACCTCGTTAGGGATCGTCGTCAGGCCGCCGAGCGAGAGATTGCCCTTGCGCTGTGCGAGCGCGCGGGCAACTTCCGGGGAAAGCGTTTTGAGCGCAGGGAGGCTACCTTTGAATCTCTGCGAAGCCGCCAAAGCCATCGCCGACTGGGACGAAATCAAACTCAGCGCCGGAAGTTCGCCGCTCCATTTCTCCCACGAAGCCAGCACCGAGGCCCCTTCGTCGGAGAGTGTCGTCAAGCCATCGAGGTACACAATCGGCCGGGCATACCCCGGGGAGCGGTGTTCGACGAGCGCCTTGAGCACGTCGTCGGAGATCGTGGTAAGCCCGCCGAGATACAGATAGCCCTCGCGCCCGCAAATGGCCCGCGCTGCATCGGGCGTGATCGCGGCCAGGCCGTTCAGATACAGGTTGCCGCGGTTGTTGGCGTCTTCAGTTAGCGCTTTAGCTGCCTCGTCGGAGAGCGACGTCAGGCTATCGAGAACAAGATGGCCCCGTGCCTTCGCAAGGACCCTGGCCGCTGCCGGCGAGAGCGTTTTGAGCACGGGCAAATTGCCGCCTGTTTTCGGCAGCAGCAACTTGGCCGCCTCGTCGGAGATCGTCGTCAAACCCGGCATCGACATGCCGTGCTCGCGCTTCGACAATGCCTTGGCCACGTCGTCCGGGACCGTTTTGAAGGCGGGCATCCGCCCACCCCAATTGTGCGGATGCATTCCCGCCAGCGCGGTGGCGGCCTCCGGCGAAAGCGTGGCCAGGCCGTCGAGATGCACTTGATAAATCGGCCCGCCGCCCTTGCGCTGAGAAAGCGCCTTGGCGGCCTCACCCGACAGCTTCGTCAGACCCTTGAGCATCAGTCGTCCACCGGAATGCCGAGCGAGCGCCTTTGCCGATTCCTCGGAGATCGTCGTCAGGCCGTTAAGGCCCAGCTCCCCTCGATGTCCGGCCAGCGCTGCAGCCGCTTCATCCCTGAGCGCCGCCAGGCCGTTCAGGTGCAGGGAGCCCTTGTGCTGCCTCAGCTCCGTTGCTACTTCACTCGACAGCGAGGTCAAACCGTTCAGCGTCAACCACCCCTCGTGCCGTGCCAATTCTTTCGCGACCCCAGGAGAAATGGTCTTCAAGCCGTCAAGCCACAGTCGACCGCTTTTGTCAGCAGCCAGCTTTTGCGCATCTTCGACTGTGAGTTGCTGCAAGGAGTTCGCATCCCCGGCATGGAGCGCTGCATTGAGAACCAGCACGAAGATGGCCATGAGTTTCATATCCAGACTCGCTCCAAGGACCAGTTGAACCCAGCCAATAGCCTATGCGAGTCCATGGGCGGGGGCAAGGAGAGGGTGGCCCCCGGTTGCTTATCGCCCGGGGTCTCGCTTATGAATTGCCTGACTAAAAACGATCTGGAGAAAACGCGGTTGCATCGATGTGCGTTGGTTGATCTTGAATAATTTCGGCAATGAGTTTGCCTGTCGCAGTGGCGAGACTCAGCCCGAGCATGTTGTGGCCCGTTGCAAGATAGGCGTTTGACAGCCTTGGAGTTCGCCCAATGATGGGCAGGCTATCCCACGTCATGGGACGCCATCCATACCAGCGTTGGTGCTCCGTTTCAGTAAAGGGCGCAATCAGATAGGGCTCGGCCGATTGGCGAAGTTGCTTGATACGTCGAGCAGGAATGGACGAATCATAGCCAACGAATTCCATCATCGACCCGAGACGATAGCCTTGCTCGAACGGTGACACACCGACTTTATGCTCAGGGAACAAGATCGGATGTCGAGGGCAAGGGTCAGGGCGTGACATCGTAACCGAATAGCCTTTGCCTGGCTGAATCGGAATCCGGCATTCGAGCATCGCCGATAGCTGAGCAGACCAGGCTCCGGTCGCAAAGATGAATCGGTCGGCACTCAGCTCGCCCTGCGAGGTTTCTAAATGCGTGATCTGACTATGGGCCTTGACGACATCAAGCAGTTGGCAGTTTTCAATGAATTCGACGCCAGATTCTTGCAGACTGTCGGTCCAAGCGACATTCAGCAGATCGGGTCGGACCGACACATCGTTCTTGTAGTGAAATGCACCCGCTAATCCAGACTTGAGTGCTGGTTCAAGCGCCGGCAAGTCGTTGCCTTCGACACGCTCAGCGGTCACCCCAAAGTGCTCCGTGAGCATGCGATCCATTTTGGCGAACTTTTCCATGCCAGCTTCGGACTGCAGCACATACAGCAGACCGTTTTCTTTCCATTCACAATCGAATTTTTCAGCGGAAATCAGCTGACGATACTCGACGAGCGAAGAATCGAGGATTGCTTTGAGGTGTGCTCCCGCCCACAGCATTTGGCGATGATTGCAACGCCTAGTAAACTGCCACATCCAGTTCCAAAACGCCGGTCGAAAACTTGGTTTGACGCGAAATGGAGCGTTGCGGTTTAGCAGCGATTTGAGTGCGACACCGATTGCATCGGGTTCCGTCAGCGGCAGAACGTGACTCGGACAGATATAGCCGCAGTTGGCTTGCGAGCAAGCACCAGCAATCGTTCCCCGGTCGATGACGGCTACAGAGAAACCAGCTTTCGACAAATAGTGTGCGCAGGCGATGCCTATGATTCCGGCACCAACAACGATCACGCGTTCACCGTCTAATGCCTGTTTCATGCGATTCCATGGGCGTAAGGATCATCTGGCTGCTGGATGAGTGTGGCTTCGCTGCAGACATAAGCACGGCCCGTGATTCGCGGAATGATCTGCCCCGATTCGTCGGTGCGATAGCTCGCCGAGAATCGACTGCCAATGATACTCTCTTGGACCCAAAGCTCTCCGGGTGCGAGCTTGCCGTCGGCCGCAAGACACGCCAGTTTTGCACTCGTGCCGGTTCCGCAAGGCGATCGGTCATAGGCTCCGCCAGGACAGTAAACGAAATTTCGGCTGTTGGCATCCGCTGCGTTCGGTGGCCCAAAGAACTCGATGTGGTCGATCAATCCGCCGTCGCTACCCGTGATTTCTCGGCGCTCTAGTTCTGCTCGAACGCGGCGGGCTGCGTCGTCTAACTGGCGTAAGCTTTCCATCACCAGCGGCACAGGTGATTGTTCGACGAGAAAGAACCAGTTGCCCCCCCACGCAATGTCGCCCGTGACCGCTCCGAGTCCAGGCACATCAATGGCAACCTTGGCTCGGTGTCGGTAGCTAGGAACATTCTCAATCGCGACTTCATTCGGACTGAGAAGTTCTACTTGAACGACACCCACAGGTGTTTCCAGCCGGTGAATCCCTGGGCCGATTCGGCCAAGGTAGGCTAGCGTCACGGCAACGCCCATGGCTCCATGCCCACACATGTTCAGATAGCCCGTGTTGTTGAAGAAGATTACCCCGGCTGCACATGCCTCATCGACAGGTTCGCAGAGCAAAGCGCCAACCACTGCGTCTGAACCACGCGGTTCGCTAATCGCAAACCGTCGGTAGGAGTCAGCGCGATCTCGAAATCTCTCGAGACGCTCTCGTAAGGAACCAGCGCCAAGCCCTGGCCCGCCATCGACGATCACGCGCGTCGGTGCACCTTCGGTATGTGAGTCAATGACTCGCATGCATGTCTCCCCCGCGAATCACGCGGTCGCACCTGGCCAGACGTTCCACCACATCCTGAACAATTCCCACTGCGCGCGAATCAACTGGCGTTGAGGATCGCTCAGTGCATCGGATGCTTTGAATCGATTTCATACCCTGTCACTCCCAAGGTCGGACAATCTAGACATACAATTTGCAAGAAAAACAGAACATTCAATTCCTGACGACTCAATCAACCCAGGCTGGGTGTCAATGCACCAACATCAGCGAACTCGCTTGCGCCGGACGAGATATGGCAGGAGAAAGAGGTAGATACCAGTGATCACCAACATGGCGAGCACAATGCCAGCGGGCAGGAATACCCAAAGCTTGAAATGATCGTTGAAGTAGGACCCGTCATGAATGCTCTCGATCAGATCGGAGCGGCGGACGGCCACCTGCAGGATCTCGGCCGTCTCGGTGTCGATCTGGACCTCATAGCGGTTCTTGCACCGCACCTTGACCACGCCCCTGCCAGGCCTTACGTCTAGCCGGTCAACATCTTCCCAAGACTCAATCTCT
>Ga0310124_10000557_pt1 | contig 25977 bp, 21 predicted proteins | sample CB11b_AW_Bot5_MG_FD_203507 | JGI IMG/M metagenome (GOLD analysis project Ga0310124, IMG submission 203507) | Marine microbial communities from Western Arctic Ocean, Canada - CB11b_AW_Bot5 | ecosystem: Environmental > Aquatic > Marine > Oceanic | place: Canada: Western Arctic Ocean | collected...
GGGCGACAGCAGTCGTCGCACTTGCCGTAGACTTCCAGCCGGTGCCCCGTCTGGCGGAACCCGTGGGCCGAGGACACCTCGGCCACCACCTTGGAAATCTCGGCCGCCGGAAACTCGATCAGCGTACCGCACTCGCCGCAGATCAGGTGATCGTGCTGCGGGTATCCGTAGTCGTGTTCAAAGACATCCCGCCCGTTGGCCCGGGCCACTTTCCGCAGCAAGCCGGCTCGTTCCAGTTCCTGCAGCGTGCGGTACACCGTTGCCCGGCTGACGCGACGGCCGTCGGTCCGCGCCGTCAAGGTCACCACCAGCTCCTCACGCTCGAAGTGCTCGTGCGACGAAAAGATCTGCTCGAGCACCAGGTCGCGTTCTCGAGTCAGTCTCTTGTTCTGAGTCGCCAGGTACTCGCCGAACTTGGCACGGGGCGAGACGGCAACCGAGACAGATTCCAGGTCACTCACGCCATCACCTCGACTGCCTGTGACTGGCCACTACTACGTCGCCCTCAACTGGTCAAGCGTCGCCTGGTAGGACTCCACGTGCGAGGTCACCTGCTCGTCGGCGTATCCCTGCGAGATCCAGAACCGCCGCTGGCCTTCGAGGATCGCGGCGGATTCCGACGGCGACTGTTCGGCCAGCCAACTGGCATGAGCCGGGTCGACGGCCAGTGGCGGCAGGGCGGTGCCCGCTGCTGTGGCGTCAGAGACGGGCGCCGTGCCTGAGACCGGAGCACCGGCCTCGACCTGCGCCTGGGCCTCGGGCGAAAATTCCACCCGGTCGACCGCATCGGTCGCTTCGGCCCCAGCGATGTCGCTGCTGGGTGTTACGGTGTCGGGAGGCTGGATCGGCTGCAGGGGCTGGTTGCCGCCGATCGGCGCGGGGCCGGTCACTTCCATGTCGAGATGTCCTGGCAGGAAACGTCCACCGGCCCCTCCGCGGGACCCGTGTTTTGGAGATCATACCTCATCCCGAATCGGCTCAGCAATACCGCGTCTCTGTCTCACCGCCAAGCCGAGGACTTGCCGGTTCAACCGCGGCTGTAAGGCCCGGTCGCCGATCCCACCAAGTCACCCACTCCTGCCTCGACACAACGGCCAATGATCGCCGCCGCCTCGAGCACCTGCTCGCGGTCGACGTCCAGGTGAGTGCAGGCTCGCAACCGATGCGAGCCGCTGGCACCGACCTTGACGCCGGTTTCGAAAGCCTTGGCTGCCAACTGGGTCGCATCACCGATCTCCGGATCGATCTCGAAGAAGACCAGGTTCGATTCCACGTCGTCGGGGTCGATCCGAACACCGTCGATCTCCGCAAGCGCCTCGGCAAAGGCCCTCGCGTTGGCGTGATCCTCGGCCATTCTCTCGACATGATGGTCCAGAGCATGAACCGCAGCGGCGGCCACGATTCCCGCCTGCCGCAACGCACCACCGAACAGCTTCCGCGACCGACGTGCCACGGCAATGTCCTCGGCCGAACCCACCAGGACCGATCCCATCGGACAACCCAGTCCCTTCGAGAAGCAGATCGAGACGGTGTCGTAGTGCCGGGTCGCCTCGGCCGCCGAATAGCCTCCCGCCACGCAGGCATTGAACAACCGGGCGCCGTCGACGTGAGTCTTGAGCCCGTTCTCGTGAGCCCATTGGCCGACTCGATCGAGCTGATCCAGCGGCCACGGCCGACCGCCTCCGGCATTGGTCGTGTTCTCGACGCAGACCAGCCGAGTGCGACACAGGTGCTGGTTGTCGGCCCGCAGCATGCCCTCGAGATCATCGACGTCGATCATGCCGTGGTGAGCCTTCAGCAGTCGGCAGCTGACCCCCGAAAGCACCGCCGGGCCACCAGCCTCGAAGTTGGCAATATGTCCGTTGTCGGCGATCAGCAACTCGTCGCCGGGCTGGCAGTGAGTCCTCACGCCCATCTGGTTCGACTGGGTCCCGGAACAGGCAAACACCGCCGCTTCCTTCTCGAGCCGCTCGGCCACCATCGCCTCGAGCCGGTTCACGGTCGGGTCGTCGCCGGACATGTCGTCGCCGCACTCGGCCTCGGCAATCGCCTGCCTCATGGCCGCGGTGGGCCGGGTCACGGTGTCGCTGTACATGTTGATAAACGGGTCGTGCATCGCCGATCCTCGGTTCGATAGTCCTGGGTCGCGTCGTGCTCGCGTCCCCCTCACTCTAGTCCCCGCGCGGTGGCTTGTTCAACGCTGAGCCCGCCGCCAATCGTGTGGTCAGCCCTTCGACGAGCCACTAGGATAACCCTCGGCCGCACACGACTCACCAGGTCGAAACCGATGACGCTCGACATCACCACCCTCGATTCGGCCGACGGAGATGCCATCGGGCTGATCGACCAGCTCCGAGCACAACTCAGCCCCCAGGGTGATATCGTCTCGGAGGCCGGCCGCGCACGGACCATCGAACTCTTCGGCGAAGCCCTCGCACCGCAGGACGTGGTCCAGAGAATCTGCGACGATGTCGCCCGCGACGGCCTCGACGCCGTGCTCGACTACACCCGCCGACTCGATGGTGCCGAACTGACCGCCGAGACGCTCAGGGTCTCTGACGACGAGTTCCACGCCGCACACCAGGCGGCCGACCCCGAATTCCTCGCCACCATCGGCCGCATCCGGGCGAATATCGTTGAGTTCCAATCGAGCCTGCTGCCCGAGGACGTGACCGTGACCCGGCAACGATCTCTCGAGACGGGGCAGGGGAGTGGGCAGGGGAGTGGGCAGGGGAGTGTTGAGTTGCGGCAGAGGTACCGGCCTCTGCGTCGGGTCGGCATCTGCGTGCCCGGTGGAGCGGCGGCCTACCCGTCGACTCTGCTGATGACCGCCGTACCGGCTCGCACGGCCGGAGTCGAACAGATTGCCGTGGTGGTGCCACCCACCGAGTTCGGCGGCTACAACACTCAACTGCTGGCTGCCTGCCACGAGTTGGGAATCGACGAGGTCTACCGGGTGGGTGGTGCCCAGGGTGTTGCGGCTCTGGCGTACGGGGTCGAGGGCATCGAGGCGGTCGACAAGATCGTGGGACCGGGCAACCTGTTCGTCGCCCTGGCCAAGCGGAGGGTCTTTGGCGAGGTCGACATCGATTCGATCGCCGGTCCCAGCGAGGTGGTTGTGATGGCCGATGAAACCGCCGATGCACGCTTCCTGGCCAGCGACCTGATTTCTCAGGCCGAACACAGCCCCGGCGCCAGCGTGCTCTTGACCTGGCACCGGCCGCTGATCGAGCAGGTCCGCGAGGCTCTTGTCGAGCAGTTGGGTCGACTGCCGCGAGGCGACCTGGCCTGCGAGAGTCTGAACCGGTTTGGAGCGCTGGTTTGCGTGGCGGATCCTGGCGAGGCGATTGCGTTGTCCGAGCGGATGGCTCCGGAACACCTGCACATCTCGACCGCCGATCCCGACTCGATCCTGACGCAGGTCCAGAACGCCGGTGCGATTTTCCTGGGCCATCACACACCCGTGGCCCTGGGCGACTACATCGCCGGCCCCTCTCACGTGTTGCCCACCGGCGGCACCGCGAGGTTCGCCAACGGTCTCTCGGCCAACGACTTCCTCAAACGATCCAGCGTCATCCGTTACGACCTCAATGCGCTGGCCGCCGATTCAGCCGACGTCTGCCGGATGGCAGACGCCGAGGGCCTGGGTGCTCATGCGGCCAGCATCACGATCCGTCTGGAAGACCCAGGCGACGGCAGTTCAGCCTGATCCCGGCGCCAACCGTGCCACCGCATCCCAGTCGACCTCGACCCCCAGTCCCGCTCCGGTGGGAGTCTCGATCACCGGCCCGTTGACCACGATCGGGTTGGTGGCCACCCGCGCCTCGTGGTAGTCGGGACCCAGGATGTCGCCGGGGTAGGTCTCCACCTGCATGTTCGGGCAGGCGACCACCAGGTGGCACATCGCGGCGGCGGCGACGTCGAGTTCGAGATTCGAGCCGATGCTGCAGGCGACCCCGTGCTCGGCAGCCAACGCGGCGATCTCCCACGCCTTGCCGATGCCACCGTTCTTGCCCGGGTACAGGCTGATCACGTCACAGGCCTCGTGGCGGATGCACTCCAGTGCATCGGGCAGGTCGAACACGATGTCATCGGCCATCACCGGGCACGAGATCGCTTGCCGGACTTCGGCCAGTGCATGGAAGTCGCCGTTGGTGGTCGGCTGCTCGAACAGCCCGACGCCCAGATCGGCCATGCGGTCCATCGCGGTGATCGAGGTGGCGGCATCCCAGCCGGCGTTGGCGTCGATGACCAGGTCGAGTTCCGGACCGATCGTCTCACGCACCGCCGTCACCCGGGCAATGTCCTCGTCGATGTCTGTCCCCACCTTGACCTTGATCGTCGTGAATCCCTCCTCGACCAGCTCCCCGGCCCGTTGGCGGGCTCGATCGACCGGGTAGGCTCCCATCGAAAACCGGCAGGTGATCGGCAACGGCCGCACCGCACCGCCGAGCAGTTCGTAGACCGGCTGACCCGCCTGCTTGCCCTGGATGTCCCAGCAGGCCATCTCGATCGCGCTCTTGGCAAACCAGTTACCCGCCGCCGCCCGGTCCATCACGTGGTCGATCGCCGGGATGTCAGCCGGATCGCAGCCGATCAGCAACGGCGTGAAGACGTGGTCGATGATGGCCTGGGCCCCCCAGGCCGTCTCGCCGCTCCAGCGAGGCATCACCGTCGCCTCGCCAACACCCTCGATCCCCCCATCAGTCTCCACCCGCACCAGCACGTAACGCGACACGATGTGCTGGCCCAGTGCCGAGATCATCCGGCGGGAGGGCTTCAGAGGGATCTCGACCTGGTGAGTGGTGATGCCTGTGATCTTCATCGACTTCCTCGTTCCCGACGATATCGCCTATCATCCTCTACCATGGTCCGCTTACGGCCGACCAGCATACCGCCTCCGTCGGTTCTTTCCATCGACCCGGTCTCGATCGTGAAGACGATTTTCCTGCCACTGTCGGTGATCAGCACGCTGCTGTTGGGTACGACGCTGGTGCTGGGCTTGATGATCGAAGACGCCGCCGAGGCGGCCTTGAGCCACCAGGTCGACTACCACCTCTGGACCTCACTGGGCGGGATGCTGTTCGCCACGATGGTGCACGGACTGGTGATGACCTACTTCATCGGGACCGGGCGTTGGTTCGAAGAGACCGACCGGGCCTATCCGCACAACAGCGACTGCCTTGCCGCCAGCCGAAAACTGAAGTCCCGTACGATCCTGGCCATCATCGGAGGATTCGGGCTGCTGCTGGCCGCCGGCACGCTGGGAGCCGCCGCCGATCCCGCCTCGCCGGTCGGGTTCACCGGCTGGCTGGGGCTCGAGCCCGCCACGCTGCACCTGCTTGTGGCACTGGCCGCCGTCGGAATCAACACCTGGACGCACCTGCTGGAGTACACCGCGCTGGACGAGAATGGGAAGCTGATCGAGCAGATGATGAGCCACGTGCGACGGATCCGCGACGAGCGGGGACTCGACAGCTAGCGCTGGCGAAACGGCACAGCCCCGATGAAGGCCGGGTCCTTCGGATCGCCCGGGCCACGTCGGGGCAGTGTGCCGGCACGAGGTTCGAGAAAATCGGCCACCTGCGGATCCGTCGATGAGAACTCGACCTGCACACCACGCTGGTTCGCCCCACCCGGCAGCATCAACTCGCGTTCACCCCGTTTCAGATCGGCTTGCTCGGTCCGAGTCGACCAGTTCTCGGTGACCGCCGCGGCCGCGCCGACCATCTGGCTGAACTTCAACTCGTCGTACTTGTTCTCCACCACGCACTCCGGACCACCCACCTCGAAAAACAGGTTGCGGCGAATCGAGACGTTGTCTGAGCTCTCCGTCGGCATGTGCTCGAACACCAGTCCGCGTTCCACCTGGGCGAACGTGTTGTTGCGAATCGAGACGGTTTGCAAGCGACGGTTCTGGCCCGAGAAGAGCATCGCCACCTTCGCCGACTGAATTATCGACTCCTGAAGCACCAGGTCCACAACGTGGTCGGTCACCTGGAGGCCGGCCCGCAGTGGCCCGATCACCCGGCAGCCCACGATCCGCACGTGCGAGTTGGTGTCGTAGGTGCCGGATGAGAACTTCAGGCCCACGGCATCAGGGCCTCCCGATCGCAACACCAGACCGGCCAAGTTCAGCACATCCTGGCTCGGATCACCCGCCACGCCGCGCGCGTCGATGCCGACTGCGGTGAACCCGTCGATCGTGAGATCTTCGAGCTGAACCCGATCCTGGACTCCGATCAGGACCACGCCCGAGGGTTTCCCCTTGGAGTCGATCCGGAAACCGACAATCCGGATGTACTCGACCTGCTTCAACTGGATCCCGGGCTTCTGGCCCGGTGCGGCAATCACCGCCGGCTCGACACCGGTACTGATGATCTCGATCCCCTTGGGCCACTGCTGCTGAGTGTCGTCGATCTCGATCGACTCGGCATAAGTGTTCCCGCCCAGCACGTTGATCGTCGCCTGGATCCGCCTCGAGCTTGTTCGGTACCCCGCCTTGTGGTCGCGAACGTAGGCGAGTGCCGCAGCGATCGTCTTGAATTCCGCCTCAGGACCCACCTCCAGCGTCCTCTTCGCCTTGGTCACCGAGGTCACCGGGGTCTTGGCAACTGGCTCGCTGCCCCCGGTTGTTCCCCCGCCGCCGTCGCCCTTGGACGTGGCCCCGCCGCCGGTTCCGGGACTGCTGCCATTTTCGCCGTCACCGGACCCCATGGTCATCACCACGATGATCACCGCGATCCCACCAACGGCCAAACCGATCTTCAGCCCGCGGCCCGAGCCGTCCGGTGCCCCGCTGCGGGAACCTCGGCGTGAAGTCGTAGTGGAATTGGTCCGGCTGCGAGTGTTCGGTTGAGACTCGATGGCTGGTGCCGATGTGTCCAGCATCGGAAAGCCACCGTCCTGAGCCTCGGGAAGCGGTGCGATTTCCGGTGCCCGCTCCGGAGGACTCACGTCGATCGGCACCGCCGGGGCAGCAGGAGCCTCGGCAACCACTGGAGGCTCGGCCACAGGCGGGGCAACTGGAACCGCAGGCGTTGGCGATTCGATGGCCGCGGCAACCGGCGGCGGATCCGGTTCGGCCGGCGACGGCAATTCCTGTTCGGGTTCCGGTTCCTGCACCGGCCCAGGCTCAACGACAGGTGACGTGGGCTCCGAGGAGTCCTCACCAAGAGTCGACAGGAAATCGGCCAAGCCGGGGTCATCGACCGAGGCCATGTCGGGCTCGGACTCCGCCCCGGTAATCCGTTCGGTGTCGCCACGCTCCCCGGCGATCACCTCGTCGACAGCCGGAGTCGGTGGTTCGACGGGTGCGGCGATTTGAGGGGCGACGGGTGCTGAGGGAGTCGTCTCTCGAGTCGGCTTGGGTGCCTGCTCGACCGGCTGCGCCACGGGGACGGCCTTGGCGACGGGGGGCTGTGTCTGAGTCGTCTCCCCGTCGCCGAGCCAGGCGGTGAGTTGTTCGGCGACTTCGTCGGCGGTCTGAAACCGGTCCGAGGGGACCTTGGCCATCATCTTCGAGAGGACATCAGCCAGAGGTCCGGGAATATCCGAGCGGGATTCGGAAATCGCTGCCGGCTCTCTGGTCTGGTGCCACATCAGTCTCTGGGCCAACGTCCCCTCGTCGAACGGTGGTCGAGCTGTCAGCAGGAAGTACATCGTGCAGCCGAGGCTGTAGATGTCGGCCCGCGCATCGACCTGGTGGCTGTCGAGGGCCTGTTCGGGAGCCAGGTAATCGGCGGTCCCCAGCACCCTCTCATCGTGCCGCAACGTGATCGGGTCCTCGTCGTTCTCTTCGAAGAACCTCGCCAGGCCCAGGTCGAGAATCTTGACGACTCCCTCGGTGTCGACCAGCAGGTTGCCCGGCTTGATGTCGCGATGGACCAGTCCGGCCTCGTGAGCGTGCGTCAGGCCGTAGGCCGATTGCCGTATGAAATCGGCCACCTCGCGGAACTCTCGAGGACCCCGGTCGACCACCAGCTCCTGCAGGCTCTCGCCCTCGACGTATTCCATCACCAGGAAGTGAATCTCGGCCCCGCCATCATCCTCGCGATCCACATCGTAGGCCCGGACGATGTTCGGGTGATCCAGCGACGCCACCGCCTGGGCCTCGCGGTGAAAACGCTCGAGGTAGCTCGAGTCATTGACCTTCTTGTGAGGCAGCACCTTGATCGCACAGCGGCGACGCATCAGCACGTGGTCGGCCAGGTAGACCGAACTCATCCCCCCCTTGCCCAGCAACGACTGCAGCCGGTACTTGCCCAGGAAGAACCCCTTGTGCTTCCCCTTGAGCAGCTTGTCGGACTGCCAGGCGGTCAGGGCTCCCGAGGCGACCAGGGCGTCTGCGACCGATTGAGAATCGCCGCCGGCGGGCATCTCGGAGACCAGCTGCTGCAGCCGATCCGAATCGACCAGTCGGCTTTGCCGGACCAGGTTCAGAAACGACTCGACGGTAAACTTCAGCGCCATCCAGCCTACCTACTGCCAATCCTCGGTGCCCGTCCCAAGGCACTCAACCGTGAATCTAACATAAGCCTCACCCCTTTGGTATACTCCCGCCCGCCGGGCCCATCACCGCAATCTGACTTCGCGGTGGGACCACCGGTTCGAAACGGAGCCCCTCGGATCGTGACACAGCACAACGACGAGGAAATCCGCCGCGAGCTGGAACTCGAGACCGGGCAGATCGACTCGAACTGGAGGCCGCTGGTGGGATCGGGGCTGCTGTGCCTGGCCACCCTCGCCGGCTTCGTCTCGGCCATCGCCGACCCGCCTCCCCCCCCGTTCGACAGCCCGGTCCTCCGCGGCTACGTGCTGCTGGGGGCACTGGCACTCACCGTGCTGGCCGTGATCCTGCTCAGGCAACCCCGTGCCGCTCGAGATCCACTCTGGCAACCCCAACAGGCCGGACTCCGCTTCGACTCGGTCGTGCTCTACACCCGCTCGGCCTGCCACCTCTGCCACCAGGCACGCGAAACCCTGCTGATGCACCACGAGTTCCTCTCGCAGATCTCCGAGGTCGACATCGATGGTGATCCGGAGCTGGTCAAGCAGTATGGAGAGTGTGTTCCGGTGGTGGTGATCGACGGCCGCGAACGGTTTCGCGGGCAGATCGACGTGTTGCTGCTCAGACGCCTGATCGACGCCACCGCGCCCCGAGTGCGAACCACCTGAGAGCCAGGCCGATGAGCTCATCGCGATGAACACGCTGGTGGTCATGGCCAAGCACCCGGTGGCGGGAACCGTCAAGACCCGGCTGGCCACATCCCTGGGACACACCGCCGCCGCCGGACTCGCAGCCGCCTTTCTCAGAGATCTCCTCCATCGGCTCCACCCCTGTGCCGATCGACACGTACTGGCCACCTCGCCGGACAACCCGGCCGCCACATCCTATTTCAATCAACTCTCGCAGGACCGGTTCGAGTTGTGGAACCAGCCCGAAGGTTCATTGGGCGAGCGACTGACGCGAGTCACCAGCGATCACCTCGGACCACTTCCTCACGACCGGGTCGTCGTCATTGGCAGCGACAGTCCGACGTTGCCGAAATTGACAATCGAGGCGGCATTCGGGGCGCTCGAGCAGACCGATGTCGTCGTTGCCCCCGCCGACGACGGGGGCTATGTGCTGATCGGGGTTCGACGTGAGGTGCCTGGCCTGTTCGAGGGCATCGAGTGGAGTTCTCCTCGAGTGTTCGCTCAGACGCGGCAGCACCTCCAGAGCAGCAGCACGCCGTTCATCGAACTGCCCGGCTGGTACGACATCGACACCCTCGATGACCTCAGACGACTCGACAACGAACTCGGCCCCGAACACCCACGCGGCAGGGCAGGGGGGGCCACTCGAGAACGACTCGATGAACTGCCCCACGGATGGGATGTCCGCTCGAACGAACGTTGACTATACTCTCGCCGTCCGACTGATCCGGCCAACTCTTGCGGCCAACTCTTCACGGATCGCTTCCTCTCGAGACTCCAGCCCTCGTGTCCACTTCCGGCTCATCTACTGACCGACCTCCTCGGCTGCTGATCGCCGACGACAACCAGCAGAACCGTGAATTGCTCGAGGCGTATCTTGTCGGTGAGGGTTACGAGATCGGCATGTCCAGTGACGGCCAGGAGACACTCGATCAGGTCGAGGCGTTCGGTCCCGACCTGGTACTGCTGGACATCATGATGCCTCGGCTGAGTGGATATGAGGTCTGCCAGCAGTTGAAGGAGGCCGATGCGACCCGGGGGATCCCGATCCTGATGGTCACCGCTTTGAACGAGATGGGAGACATCGAGCGGGCTGTCGAGGCGGGCTGCGACGACTTCCTGACCAAGCCCGTCAATCGGCTCGAACTGACCACCCGGGTCAAGTCGTTGTTGAGGGTGAGGCAGTTGACCGACGAGCGGGACCGATTGCTGGCCTACCTGGCCGAAGTCGACGGCTTCGACCTCGACTCACTCAACTAGCCAGTCCCCGAGGATTACTTCTTCTTCCGCTTCGCGCGGATCAGCTCAATCACCAGCTCATCAAGCTGTTTCAGACCCTCGTCGACCTTGATCCGGTAGAAACCCACGTCGTAACCGGCGACCTTGCCGTCGGCGCCAATCACCACCCACAACGGCAGCTTCGCGTCCAACTGCCTCGGGTCCCCGAACAACTCGATTACCTTGCCCGAATCGGTGGCGACGGGGTAGCCGAGATTCATGAACTCGCGGAGCTTCTTGACCGACCTCAACGCGGCTCTCTTAGTTCGAGGATTCTCAAACGACGGATTGACCGCCACGCCAATCACCTCGACACCCAGCCGACGCCGTTTGCCGTAGAGAAAATCGAGGTAGCCGACCTGGCCGTAGGGCTCGACCAGCTGGTCACCCTTGTAACTCCAGAAATGCAACACCACGATCTTGCCGGCCAGGCTCTTCGAATCGATCGTCTTGCGGTCGATGGTCGTGAGCTTGAAACGGGGGGCGGGCTTGCCGATCTTCTGCTTGGCCAGCTCGCCCACGCTCGCCGCTCGCTTCGATTGGCCGCTGATGTCCTTGCTGATCACCGCCACCAGCGATGCGAAGGGAGTCGACCGGGCCTCGCCGGTGAGCCGGGCGATCTTGGCCCGCACTCCCCCAAGCTGCGCGGCACTCAACTCGGACCGAGTCGAATTCGGCTTCCGCTTCAGGTCCTTCTGGATACCCAGCAACGTTGTCCAGGGCTTGTTCAACGACGCCAGCCGCTTTGCATCGACCGGTTTCTGAGAAACCAGCTCGGTGTCGAGTACGAATTCGTCACCTTGGCCCATCACAATCCGCCGCGAGGCGGCCACGACCAGCCCGGTCGATTTCTCGACCCAGACCGATCCGCTGCGGCCAAACCGATTGGTCAACTCGACCCGCCAACACTGGCGAGACTTCTTCGACTGAGAACCGGCGACCGTGTACTTGGTGCGATCGACCATCCAACTGGTGCCCGGCCGGAGCTTCTCGGGATACTCGAACACCGGCCGCTGCAGGACCTGGGGATACAACGACCCGTCGTGGTCGTAGAGCACGCGGATGCCCGGCTTGGCCGCACCCACCAGGCCCACCCGGCCGTATCGCTCGGGCCACGACCAACGACCCGGACCCTGCTCCTCGATCACGTAATCAGCCGTCGCCGTCTTGCGATCGACCAGGCAATACAGCGTGAATTGCTTTTCGGGGGCCTTGAGAGTCGAGCGGCGCGGAGACAGCGTGCCGGTGAATCTCATCTCGATCACCTCGGCCCGGGCCGAAGACAACAGCACACACCAGGCGACTCCCAGAGACAGCAATCGACTCATCACAATTCGATCCTCATTCGTCCGGCCCGAAAGCCCGTTGACCACCCGCACACCGGTGTCGCACTCGACACCCGCCGGGAACACATCATCGTAGAGTCCCATGGCGTTCACAAGGCCGCCATGGGACCTGTTGACACGTTTCCAAACCGCTTTTAAGCTGAACCCTGCTGCGGTCAAAGACCGATTCGACAGGGACTTAGGTCGTACAACTCGACGCCAAACAGGGCGGAATCCGTGCCTGACGATGCCTTCAAGATTGACCAGTTCACCATCATCGGTGACATCGCCGCCGGACAGGTCAGCGATGTGTTCGAAGCGGTCGAGGACGGATCGGGCAAGCACTTCGCGCTGAAGCTGCTTCGTGACGAAATCGTCCAGACTTCCATGGAAAAGGCATCTCGCACGATCCTCTCCCAGTTCAAACAGGAATTCAAACTCGGACAAATCCTCGAACACCCCAACCTGCTCCATGTCCACGAGTTCAAGTTCAAGGTCCAAACCCTGCTGCCGGTCAAGGACCCCATCGCCTACTTCACGATGGACTACTTCCGCTCACAGAATCTCAAGGTCGCCATGACCAGCGACCCCCTGGGCACTCAGCGACGACTGCAGAAGATACTCGAGCAGATCTGTGAGGCGATGGGGTATGTGCACTCCAAGGGATGGATCCATCGAGACGTCAAGCCCGACAACCTGCTGCTGACCAAGGCCGCCGAAGCCCGGCTGATCGACTTTTCTCTCGCCTGCAAGATCAAGCAAAGACACAGGATCATCCAGGGAACCCGAACCTACATCGCACCCGAGACGATCAAGAAACAGAAGATGGTCCCCCAGACCGACATGTACAGCTTGGGGGTCACGATCTACGAAGTGCTCACCGGACAGCCTCCCTTCACCGGAGCCTCGCCCACCGACCTGCTCAAGGCTCACATCGCCGCCAAGCCACCCGCCGCGTCTCTGCTCAATGAAAACGTCGCACCGGAACTCGATCGGCTGATCGAGAGACTGATGGCCAAGCTGCCCAAGGACCGCTTCGAGAGTATGGAAGACGTGATCCAGGAAATCCGCAATACGAGGTTCTTCATCGAGGAGATCCCGGAAGTGGCCGAGCAGGCCGAAGACGTCGGCGACGACGTCGGCAGCATCGTCAAGACGCTCGATAGCCGGGCAGACGCCGTACGATCCAAAAAGTTCGAGGAAAGCCCCGAACTGGCCAGGCAGTACGAAGAAGAGCAAAAGGCCGAAGCGGCACGCCGCGCCGAGAGGAAAGCCGAACATGCCCGGGCCGTTGAGGGATCCTCCAAACAGCCCGCTTCACCCGAACCCCCTGCACCTCCAGCCGCACCCGCCGCTGCACCTCCGCAGCCCATGCCCATGCCCATGCCCATGCCCATGCCCGGAGTCAATCCGGCCGCGATGATGCCGGGTATGCCAGTGATGCCCACCGCGCCCATGATGCCCGGCATGCCGATGCCCGTGCCAGGGATGCCGATGGCACCCATGATGCCCGTACCCGGAATGCTACCAGCTCCCGGAATGCTACCAGCTCCCGGAATGCTACCAGCTCCCGGAATGCTACCAGCTCCCGGAATGCTACCAGCTCCCGGAATGCTACCACCGCCCGGAATGCTGCCAGCTCCCGGAATGCTACCACCGCCCGGAATGCTGCCACCGCCCGGAATGCTGCCAGCTCCCGGAATGCTACCAGCTCCCGGAATGCCCGGGACCATGCCGATGCCCGGCGGCATCGTGCCCGCAGCACCGCTGCCCGGGGCAGGGGAGGCACTGCCACCGACCGGCCAACCCGCCATCCCAGCCGCCGCACCCGCTCCCCAGCCCACTCAACCCACACCGCAGCCACCGCAGCCACCTCTACCCGGTCAGGCAGCTCCGGCCGCCCCCGCACCACAGCCTCAGATGCCCGCACCCGGCACCGCGGCGGATCCCGGACCGGAAGACGACCTGCCGATGATGGAAGAGTTGCCCGAGATCGAATGATCGGCCGAGTCCTGAGCGGCACCCCCACCCAGTTTGCACCCCGCAACGACCTCCACGAAAAAACTCTCCCCCTCGCCCATGCCTCCTCTCAATCAACTGGTCTTCGAACGGCCGATCTACGCACTCGAAGACCGGTTGACCGATCTCGAGCAGGAGGACGATCCGTCACCGGAGCTCCGTTCCGAAATCCGCGACCTGCGGCTCGAGATCACTCAGAAGCGCCGCGAGATCTTCTCGGAGCTGGACGCCTGGCAGATCACCCAGGTCGCACGTCACCCCGAGCGGCCACAGACTCTCGACTATCTCGAACTGGTCTTCGACGAATTTGTCGAGTTGCACGGTGACCGGGCCTACCGTGACGACCCGTCGATGCTCACCGGGCTCGGCACCATCGATTCGCTCAAAGTGCTCTTCGTCGGCCAGCACAAGGGACGGAGTATCAAGGAGCGTGAAAAACACAACTACGGGATGGCTCACCCCGAAGGCTATCGCAAGGCACTCGGCAAGATGCAGATGGCCGCCAAGTTCGGCCTGCCGATCGTCTGCTTCATCGACACGCCCGGGGCGTTTCCCGGGATCGAAGCCGAGGAACGGGGCCAGGCGTACAATATTGCCTACAACCTCCGCGAAATCTCCAAGCTCGACACTCCGATCGTCTGCGTCGTGATCGGGGAAGGGGGGTCCGGAGGCGCCCTGGGGATCGGGATCGGCGATCACATTGCCATGCTGGAATACGCGTACTATTCGGTGATCAGCCCCGAGGGCTGTGCCGGGATCCTCTGGAAACACGTTCGGTTTCGCGAGGACGCTGCCAAGGCGCTAAAATTCACTTCCGACAACCTGCTGCGGCTGGGAGTGGTCGATGAGGTGATCCCCGAACCGCTGGGAGCGGCCCACCGAAATCACCGCCAGATGGCCATGACGCTCAAGGCCTCTCTGATCGACGCGATTCGGCAACTCTTCGAATTCTCATCCGATGAACTGCTCGACCGGCGGTACGAGAAGTTCCGCCGGCTGGGTGTGTTCGAAGAAACGGCGGCCAGCGATTCTGATTCCGACGCCGATTCCTGAATCGGGATTCAGTGACGCCCGATTTTCCGATCTCCGTCGGTCCCCGGGCGACCATCGTTTCAGCGCGTGTCGTTTTCTGGCTCCGCCGTCGACTATTCTGCCAGGGAATTCAGCGCGTGTCGTTTTTGTGCGCGGTCGATCCGGCCGAGCGGATTCCCGGTCACAGGAACGTCCGATAATGTCTGTTATGTTAACTTATTGATCCCAGAGGCCAAACGCGGATATTCGCCGCCAAACCCTTCAATTTCCACGCCACCAACCCCATCCCAAGTTCACCGGCCCAATCCCATCACCAGCCCACAAGCCACACCAGCCCGATCTCACGGCCGAGGCCTGGAAATCACGCTGCTGATCCTGATCGCCGTGGTCCCGCTGGCCACTTGGATCGCCTGGCCCAACCTGCCGGCTACAGGCACCCCCAGCCCGCTCTTCGACGGCAGCTCGGTCTATCCTGCCACCACGCTGCCGTTCCAGCCTCAAAGCATGGGTCCGGCGATCGAGATCCCTGCCCGGATCAGCCACGTACAGATCGTCGATCTCGACGGCGACTCGCACCCCGAAATCCTCGCCTGCGATGCCCTCGCCCACCGACTCTTGTCCTACAAACGTAGCGCCGATGGCGAGTGGATCGAGCACCAGATCAGCTCCGACATGGCCACACCGGCCCACGCCACCGTCGTCGATATCGACAACGACGGCGACCTCGACATACTCGTCGCCATCCTCGGCAACACGTTTCCCGACGACAGCCACGTCGGCCGTGTCCTGCTGCTGGAACGAAACGGAGACCGATACCTTCGGCACGTGCTGCTCGAGGGCACCCGCCGCATCGCCGACATCCAGGCCGGTGACCTCGACGGCGACGGAGATCTCGACCTCGCCGTAGCCGAATTCGGCTACGCCCGCGGCCGAGTACTCTGGCTGGAAAACCTGGGCCAACGCCGGTTCCGAGACCACCAGCTGCTTTATGCACCCGGCACCATCAACGTCCCGCTCGCCGATCTCGACGGCGATGGCGATCTCGACATCATCGCTAACGTGTCCCAGGACGACGAGGAGATCTGGGGGTTCGAGAACACCGGCGGCGGTCGCTTCAAGAAACGACTGCTGCACAAGTGGCTGAACTTCGACATCGGCGGATCGGGGATGATCACCGCGGACCTCGACAAGGACGGCGACACCGACCTGCTGGTCACCGTCGGCGACAATCTCGAATACGCCTACACCTACCCTCAGCCCTACCACGGCTGCTTCTGGTTCGAGAACACCGGCGAGTGGTCCTTTACGGTCCACCGCATCAGCACTCTCGGAGGTGCCCACGCTGCCTCGGTCACCGACCTCGACGGCGACGGCGACAACGATGTCGTGCTCGTCAGCATGTTCAATGCCTGGCATCACGACGAAAGCGCCAGCCTGGTCTGGCTCGAAAACGACGGCCACCAGCAGTTCACTCACTGGCAAATCGCCTCCGAACCCACCCACCTGGTCACCGTGGCCACCGGCGACCTGGATCGCGACGGCCGACCCGACATCGTCGCCGGCGGATGGCACGTGATCCCCCCCTTCCGACGACTCGGTGGAGTCTCGACCTGGCTCAGCGGCAGCGGAGACCGGAAATGAGACGACGACGGCTCATTCTTCTGACCGTGCTGCTGGGGATCGACGTCGTCTTCTTCGGCTGGTGCATTCTTGAACGGACCAGCCGCCCCGCACCGCCACGTCCGCCGGCCGAAGGAATCGTCGATTCCGAGACCGCGAGGGACTTTCAGAGATTGTGGGTGCTGGCAGAAAACCCGGGTCCCGCCGACATGCTCGCGCTCGGACAGGCCTACGCCGTCTATGGATTCTTTCCCGAAGCCGATCAGTGTCTCCAGCGGGCCATCGCACTCAGACCCGAAGCAGCAGCCAACTGGTTCTGGTCCGGACTGGTGCTCAACCGGCTGGGACAAACAGCCCGCTCGACAGAACGGCTGCTCGAAGCCGCTCGTCTGGACCCCGATCGAGTCGACGAGTGCCGCTACATCGCCGCTCGGAATCACCTTCGAGACGACTCACTGGCCAAGGCCGAAGACGAAGTCCGCCAGATCGGCCCCGATCACCTGGCCGGTCAGTACCTGCTGGCCTACCTGATGGTTCACACCGATCGCTCGGCCGAAGCGATGCCGATCCTGGATCGGCTGATTGCCCGGTTCGCCCAAGTCCACCGGCTGTACCAGCTGCGGGCCAGGGCGGAGGAACTGTTGGGTGACGACGAGGCGGCTCGTCGGGATCGGGAGACGGCCGAGCGGGTGCCCGAGTCGATTGCTACCGACGCCGTCGCTGACCATCTCGGCGAGAAGTCCTACGAATTCGGGCTCGAGCGGCGCATCGTCGCAGCCGGCCGACTGAACACCCCGGGCAATCTCGATGCCCTCGCCAACGAACTCACCACGATCCTCAGCATCTCATATCGACCCCGCATCGCCCGGCTGCTGGCCAGCATCGAATTGCGACGCGGGCGATCGGATGCAGCCGTCACGCTGCTGAAACAACTGATCCGACGCGACGGAGCGACCTCCGACACGCTGATCGAACTCGGACTGGCCATGGACGCCGCCGAACAGGATCTGACCCAGGTCTTGCTGGTCTTTCAGCAGGCTCTGCAGTACCAGCTCGACCCGGAAATCTGCCGCCTGATGTCTCCCTTTGTCAAAGACTCTGCGGCGAATGTCGACCGGCTCGAGGCACTTCAGAAACACGCCGAGGGTCTGCAAGCATTTCGTGAGAACCGGCTCGACCAGGCCGTCACGCTGTTCGAGGCCGCCGCACCGGTCGCTCATCAGCGGCAGGCCGAATCGAACTTCTTCCTCGGCGAATGCCTTTGGCATCTCGACCGACGCGAAGCTGCCCTGGAAGCCTATCGCCGCTGCCTGGAACTGCGGCCACATCACGGACGAGCCGCCGATCGAATCGGATACGTCGACCAAATCGAACAAGTCGATCGCAAAGGGGAAGGGTGACTACCGACGGTGTCGACTGTCGATCTGCAGTGTCACCGGCCCGTCGTTGACCAGTTCGACATCCATCTGCTGCTGGAACCGCCCCTCCTGCACCTCCAACCCCTGCCCCGTCACCTCCGCCACAAAGCTGCGGTACAACGCATTGGCCTCCTCGGGACCCGCCGCGGCGACGAAACTCGGCCGACGACCCTTGCGGCAATCGCCCAGTAGAGTGAATTGGCTGACGGCCAGGATCGACCCGCCCACCTCGCCGACGTCCAGGTTCATCTTCCCCTCGGCGTCCGCAAATATCCTCAGCCCCACCACCTTGTTCGCCATCCAGACCACGTCGTCCTGGGTGTCCCCCTCCTCGACACCCAGCAGCACCAGCAGCCCCACGCCGATCTCCCCAACCACCTCCCCGGAAACCGTCACGCTCGCCCGAGAGACCCTCTGGATCACAGCCCGCATGCTCACCACGCCTCGCTTGACCTAACACCGACCTCGACGACGTTCCCGCGACGGCAACACCTCCAGGCACGTCGTCCACCAACCCGTCTCGATCGTCTCGGCAAACTCCTCCGGCAATCCCTCCCCACGCATCTCACCCGACAGCCGCCGGAAATCGTACTCGACCGGTACGAACTCCACACGTACCCCCGACTCCCCCTGCCCCACTGGCCCCGCCGACCGCTCGGCCACATCGACCAGCGTGTACCACACGTGAGTCGCTCCATCGTTGGCCGGTCGGCCCAGGACGCCGACGTTGACGAACCGCCGATCGGACCTGGTGGTCCGAGTCCAATGCAGGCCGGTGTGTGTCCCCAGCACCAACCCCGCACCACTCGGCTCGATCAACCGGTCCAGGAACGCATCGCTGGTCGTCGACTCCCACAGAAACTCGTTCGTCCGCCGCGGGCTGCCATGGCACAGGTGCATCCGCACACCGTTCCGCTCGATGTCCGACGACACGGGCAATTGCTGCAACCAACGCCGATTCTCCCGGTTCGTGTTCGACAGCGTGTAGTCATAACTGATCTGAGCAAACAGGTTGTCTCGAGGATCGGTGTACCCGCATTGGCAGTCGGGCAACTCGTTCCCGATGCTGTCGTCGTAGTTGCCCTGGATGCAAAACACCTCCGCCTCGCGCAACATCGACACCACCCGGTCCGGATAGGGTCCAAACGCACCCATGTCTCCCAGGCAATACAGCTCCTGCACATCACGACGCCGCGCATCAGAAATCGCAGCCTCCAAGGCCAGGTAGTTGCTGTACAGGCCCCCGAAAAACGCCAGCCTCACCTGACACCCTCCCCTGCCCCATCCCCTACCGGCCCCTCGATTCGTCCCACCATCTGCTCGAACGCCTGACCCGACGGATTGGTGCAGATTGCTCCGTACTGGTAGCAGGTCACGCAGGCACCGTGCTGCAGCACGAACGACCGATCGGCTTCCTCGAGCGTCGCACCCAGTCTCGCCGACGGTTCATCCAGCAGAATCGGACAGACAAACACACCCCGATCAGTCACCGTGCGGCTGTGGCTGCAGATCAACTGATCGCTGTCATACCCGTGCATCATCTGAGCCGACACACGATCGGTTTCGCCGTAGCCGCAGGTCCGTTCCGCTTCGGCCCCGATCAACAGCCGGGGCAGCACCTTCAACCGCGGCCGGTCGCATCCATGAGTGGCCAACACCTCGCGGAACCGGCCCAGCACCCGCTGGTCCTCACCATCGGGCCACGTCCGAGTCATCGTGATGATCGGCAACACGCCATGCCCTACCAGCAGCTCGACGCCACGCATGGCCCGGTCAAATGTCCCGGTGCCTCGGATCGGGTCGTTGGTGGCTGCGTCGGGTCCGTCGATCGACACGCGAAACTCGAGGCTGTACGGCCCCCGCTCCTCGGCCGCCCGCAACCGCTCAAGCCACTCGTCCTTCAGCACCGTCGCGTTGGTCAATACCGTGGCCGGGCCATATCCCAGGGCCAACTCCAGCATCGGGACCAGCTCGGGATTCAGAAACGGCTCGCCCCCGGTGAAGTAATACTCGCGCACACCCCGCGCGACCGATTCGGTCAACGCCTCCTCGACCGACTCCAGCGACAGGAAGCCGAACGAGTCGTTGTGAGGGCTGCAGCTGATGAAGCAGTGCGTGCAGGTCAGGTTGCAGAGCGTGCCGGCGACCTGGAACCAGAGTTCGTCCAGGCCACTCAGTTCAACCCGGCCCGCCTCGGCCATCGTATCGCTCATGACTCCACCCGTTCCAAAGCGTGCGTCCCGACCAGGTGCTCGGCCACCAACTCGACCTGTTCCAGGCCCACCTGTATCAGGAACCTCGAGTCGCGACCGTAACTCTTGGATCCCAGGATGAAGAAATTCGGCTCCGGCGACTGCAGCGTCTCGATCTCCGCGACCGACTGCTTCAGGCAATCCTCGGAGGTTTCTCCGAGCAACTCGGCGGCCAGCCGCATCGGCCCACCCGTCGCGAAACACTCGTGCACCTGCAACTCGCCATACAGCGACCGATCGGGACGGCAGCCGGTCAGCCCCAGCACGACGTCCGCGGCAATGACCTCACGACCGCGTCGCGGGTCATCCACGGCGACTGACAACTGGCCGGGTCCGCCATCGATTCCCAGGACCAGTGCGCCCGGCAACCACTCGACCACCGAGTCGTCATCGGTTGCCAGTCGATTCGCCGCCGTCACCAGCGCAGCCCTCACCGGCAAGGGATCCTCGGCAGCCACCTCCAGTGGAATCGCTCGCTGACCCCGAGTGATCCAGCTCACTCGCGTGGCGGCCGATTCAGCCAGGCCGGCCAACGCCACCACCGCCGTCGCTGCCGAATGCCCGCTGCCGACCACCAGAGTGTGACGGCCTGCGAACCGCTCGGCACCATCGCCACCCGTCTCGGGAATCTCGTAGTCGCCCACCTCCATCACCCGCCGCTCGCCGGGACAGCAGATCCCGCCTGCCCCGATCGGGTTGTGAGTGCCCCAGGTCCCCGAACAGTCCAGGACCACGTCGGCCCGCTCCACGCTCTCGCCCCCAGCCCCCTCGATCAACAACAGGAACCGGTCCGACACCTCCGAACGCCGACCCACCAGGTGGTGCTTCCAGGTCGCCTCGCGGCTGATTGACACCACCGCTGAGTGCTCATGAATCACCGCCTGCCGAGCCACCGACCGAGCCAGAGGTTGCAGGTACCGGGTCGCAAACGCCTCGCCACTCAACAAAGCCTCGTCATCGGGTCGATCTGCTCCCACCGCCTCCCGACCGGCCCGCGACGAGTTCATCACGAACGGGCTGAACAGCTCCACGTGACCCCACCGCTTCACGTTGGCAGCTACCGTGTCGCGTTCGTGGACAACCGTCTCGAACCCCGACGCCGAGAGGCGAATCGCAGCTTCCAGGCCGATCGGACCCGCGCCGATGATCACGACTCGTGGTGCTGGCTCCGTAGACATATCGATCAATGAGCCGAGGGAATTGCGCCGTTGACTCCGGATATTCGATCGCAGGCAAACGGATCCACCGACACCAGAGGAGTCTCGCCCAGTACCAGTTGCCGCATCAGCACTGCCGTCGCCGGAGACAACTGCAGGCCGGCCCGGTAGTGACCCGATGCGATCAGCAGGTTGTCGTGACCGGGAACCGGGCCAAGAAACGGCAGCCCGTCGGCGGCACCGGGTCGCAGACCCGACCAGCATCTCTCGAATTGTGCACCCGCCAGGCCGGGGACCAGTTCCTGGGCAAAACGGATCAACCCGGCCACACCCTCGGCCGTGTTGCCCTTCTGAAAACCCACCCACTCCTCGGTCGAACCGACCAGGATCCGGCCATCGGGGCGAGGCACCAGGTAGCGAGAGCCCAGGCCGATGACTCGAGTGAATGGCAACGGCCTCGCCGAGAGTTGCACGATCTGGCCTCGGACCGGCTCGATCGCCACATCCGACCCACAGCCGGCCAGCAGTCTCGGTGTCCAGGCACCGGCCGCCACAATAAACTGGCCGCCCAGGTGCTCTGCGTCCTGAGTCCGCGCCGCCACCACGTGCCCGTTCTCGCGAACCAGCTCGAGCACCGGTGCACCCGATACCAGTTCGACTCCGCCTGCTGCGGAGGCGGCAAGCAGAGCCTTGAGATGTCGAGGATTCCGGACCTGGCACTTCTGGGGCAGGTGCAGGCCGACGACCGTCGAGGGATTGAGTGCCGGCTCGAGCTTCAGCACCTCGTCGCAGCTCAATAAATCGGCACAGACCTGCTCGTCACGCCACGCAGCGGCCAGGTCGTCGAGTTGATCGTCGGGGCCACCCAGGCGGATCTCCAGCCCCCCGCAATTGCGAAATCCGTTGTCGATGCCGGTCAATTCGAGCAGCGTCTCGGACCAGCCTGGCCACAGCAGGCAACTCTCACCACGCAAGCGGTCATAAGGGTGAATGGCCGCCTCGGGGTTGCCCGGCGGCAGGATGCCCGCCCCGGCCCAGGACGCTTCGCGGCCGAAGTCGGATTGCTCGAGCACCTTGACCGAGACGCCGTGGCGGGACAGTTCCCAGGCGATCGACATCCCGATCACGCCGCCACCGACAACCACCACGTCCGTCATGCTGCCATCCCTGTGCATCGAGCCGATCCCGGCCCATCTCGTCGGCTAGCGTTTCTTGCCCGCGAGGCTCTGGACGTAGGCGGCGGCCAACCGCTTCAGGTCCGTCGGCGCGTAGATCGCCTTGACCGACGCCGCCACCGCGGTCCCGTTCTGCAGGTTGCGAACAAACCGCACGAATCGACCTCCCCCGCCAGCCTTGATCATGAACCTCACCAGGGTGTACCCGACGGCTCCGACCTGTTGAGGCGAAAAGGTGCCGTCGGCGAAGAGGTCCTCGGGCTTGGTCAGCCCCTGCAGAGCCGCGACCGCACCGTCCCGCAGGCCGGCAATGTGCTCGTTCTTCGAATCCGATTTCGCCGCCAGCGTCAGGCCCACGCCGCGGACCAGCCACTGAGGCAACCGGCTGCCGCTACGCTTCAGAAACGCGCCGGTCAGGTGGTCGATCAGCTGGATCTTCATCCCCGCCGAATCGGAAGTCACCACGTCGCCGACATCCTGCAACACGATGTAGGCGTCTTCGAACGACGGAGTGACGACCGAATGACCTGACATCGCACGAGGCGTCTGGCGGTTATGAATCACCTGGTTCCACTCGGTGTATCCAAACCGTTCCTTGAAAACGACCACCGCCAGTCGTCCCTTGAACAGCTGCCCGCTCTTCTCACCGAACATCGTCCGCAGCTGCTTGCCGTGATCGTCGGCCCACTCGGCGACCTGCTGCAACCGTGTGGCAGGAACGTCGCCGTAGACGAAGAAGTCGGCCGTCTTGACGAAACGGGGCCGGTCGTCCTTCGAGACGCGTGCCCAGAATTCGTCGATCCGCTTCTCGCGGAGGTCGTTGAATTCCTCGGGCGAGAGCTTGGCCAGCATCTCGGCCTTCTTGTCCTCGTCGGTCGGCACCAGCGATTGCAGCGGCACGGTTGCCGACTCACCGTCGAACTTCGCACCCTCCTGGATCCACGTCCGCAGGCTGTTGAAGAACTCGCGAGTGATCCGGCGGTTGCCGGGAGGCATCTTCTGCTTGTCCTTGTCCAACGCCGCCACGCGACGCCAGATGATGCTCCCCTCGAGATTGCCCGGCAGCACGACCCGGCCACTGTCGCTGCCCTTCATCATCGATTCGAAGGTCAACAGCGAGAACCCGCCGCGACCATTGCGGCGTCCGTGACAGCCGGCACACAGCGTGGTCAGCGTGGGAGCCACATCCTTGACGAATGAGACCTTTTCCTTGCCCGTCGCCTTGACGATCTTGACCGTCACCGGCTTCGGTGTCCCCTTGGGGGTCCCGCCAGCTGCCGACTTCAGACTGCGGAGCGGAGTGTTCGTGCCGGTGCCATCGAACTTCGCTCCCTGGGCGACCCAGGTGGCGATCGTTGTGATCTGTGCACGTGTCAACGCCGCACCACTCTTGGGCATCCGCTGGTTCGCGTTCGTCGCGGCGATCCTCTGCACCAGCAGGCTGGCATTGGACTTGCCTGCCCGCACGGCCGGACCACTCCGACCGCCTCGAGCCAATCCCGCAAAGGTATCCAGCTTCAGACGACCCGAGGCACGAGTGCCGTGGCAGGTGCCGCAGCGGGCGACCAGGATCGGTGCGACGTCTTTGACAAAACTGACCGGCTTGGCCGACTTGGCTGATTTCCCCGTCGGCTTGTTGCCCTTCCTGATCGCCAACTGACGCTTCTGCAATTCCAGGAACTTCACCAGCCCCGCGACCGAACGATCCGTCGGCTTCAGCTTGGCCGCTTTGATCACCTTCTTGATCGACGCCTCGGCCTCACCCAACAGCTTCTCGGCCTCGGTCAACTTCTTGCGACGGATCAGGGCCGAGGCCCGTGTGATCGTTCGCCGGGCGGCAGTCAGTTCGCGTCTCTGGGCGGCAGTCGGGGCGGCGGTGACCGACTCGGTCGCAACCGTTACCAACATCGCCCCGGTCAGAACACAAACCAGCAAACCGGTCGTTCGTCTCGCCATCATGGCGCGTGTGCCCCAATTGCCCTGTTGACCACCAGCAGCGTCACGCCTCGCCCAGGCCCCATCGACCCGGACAGACGCCCGAGAGTCCCCGCCGGTCATTTCAGTATAAGCGATCCGCGAGGCCGGTAAAGACCGCCGCAGGACCGACGGCTTTTGTCATCGACCAACGACGGGCATCTCGTTGAGCCCGCCGGTTGTGCTGTGCTAGCATCAAGGGACATCCGTAATGCCCGGGCATCCGGTTTCACCCGTCGCCTGAGAACTCGATCTCCGATATGACCGAACCTCTCCCCCCGGCCCTCTCCCCTGCCCTGCTCAAAAAGCTGGACGCGTTGCTGGTCACCCTGGCCGGTTACGGGCGGGTGGCGGTGGCGTTTTCGGCTGGTGTCGACAGCACCGTGGTGGCCCGTGCCGCCCGCGAGGCCTGTGGCGATGACGCCGTGGCCGTGACCGCGCTAAGCGCCAGCCTCGCCAGCGGAGAACGCGAACAGGCCGAAGAGCTGGCTCGGCAGATCGGCATCCGACACCTCGTCATCGAAACCGAAGAGTTCGACAACCCCGACTACCTCAAGAACGAACCCAATCGCTGCTACTTCTGCAAAACCGAACTCTACGACCAGCTGCAACTGCGACTGCCCGAACTCGACGTCGATGTGATGGCCAACGGAGCCAACCTCGACGACCAGGGCGATCACCGCCCGGGCATGGTCGCCGCCGATGAACACGACGTACGCAGCCCGCTGATTGAGGTCGGAATCAACAAGCAGGACGTACGCGACCTGGCTCGGCACTGGGAGCTGCCGGTCTGGGACAAGCCCGCCATGCCGTGCCTCTCGAGTCGAATCGCCTACGGTGTGGCGGTGACCACCGAGAGAGTCGGGCGGGTGGATGCGGCCGAGAGTTATCTGAGGCAGGAGTTCGGGCTGGTCGAGTTCCGGGTGAGACACGAGGCGAACGAGCTGGCTCGGATCGAGGTCCCTGTCGAAGAATTGCCCAGGATCCTCGACCCGAACAACCGCCAGGCCATCACCACCAGGCTCCGCGAACTGGGCTTCGCCTTCGTGACAATCGACCTCGACGGCTTCCGCTCCGGGAGCCTCAACTCGGTCATCCCCGTCGACGACCTGCAGCTGCTGGGCGAGCGACCCCCCAATTGACTCGGCCTGCCACGAGCCAGTAGGTCAGGCTGTGCCTGACACGCAATTCGAGTGTCTTGGAATGTCAGGCACAGCCTGACCTACTGGCTTGTGGCATCACATCCCCGGCACCGGGAAGCCGCTGCAGAAGTCCGAAATCTCACCGCGGACCCTCTCACCCACCGCCGCGTCATCGGCGGATCCGAGCACCTCGAGAATCCAGCCACCCACCCGCTGCATCTCCTCGGTGCCCATTCCTCGAGTCGTCAACGCCGCGGTGCCGATCCGGACCCCGCTGGGATCCAGAGGTTTTCTCTGGTCAAACGGGATCATGTTCTTGTTCACCGTGATCCCGGCCGCCTCGAGTGCCTCCTCGGCAATCTTCCCGGTCAGGCCAATCGGTGTCAC
>Ga0310124_10000559_pt1 | contig 25943 bp, 30 predicted proteins | sample CB11b_AW_Bot5_MG_FD_203507 | JGI IMG/M metagenome (GOLD analysis project Ga0310124, IMG submission 203507) | Marine microbial communities from Western Arctic Ocean, Canada - CB11b_AW_Bot5 | ecosystem: Environmental > Aquatic > Marine > Oceanic | place: Canada: Western Arctic Ocean | collected...
GGTGCACCGTGAGGGACTCCAGCAGCACTGGCACGAGGGCGGCCTGGTGACGATGCGCGTAGACGAGGAGACGTCACGCGAAGAAGTCCTGACCCTGCCGATGGACGAGGGTGACGTGCTGCTGATGCACAAGGCGGTTCCCCATCGCTCGACACTCAACAATACCGATACGGTGCGGTGGAGCATGGATCTTCGCTACCAGCGGACGGGGACCCCGTCGGGGCGGCCCCACTACCCGGACTTCGCCGTGCGCAGCCACTGCGACCCCGACTCGGTACTGACAGACTACGACGAGTGGTGCCGGCTGTGGGTCGAGGCACTGGAAGGACGCCAGGTCAGCAGGCCTCCGCGATGGGAGGTGGTCCCATAACACACACGTCCGCCTGCGCTCGACCGACTTGCTACGGGATCCTGTAACAGCATGTCCCAACGTATCCGGACGGGCGGTGCTCCTGGGGGCGTCCAGGCCGGAGGTTGGCTCCTCAGGGGCGGAGGTTGTCACCGTCATCTTCTCTGTTCCAGGTCTGCAGCATCCAGCGCAGTCCGACACCGACTACGATGAGCAGCGTGACAGCACCCAGGATCAGACCGATGATGGCTTCGAAGTTTGTCATGCTCAATCCTGTCTCATCGGCGAACGAATTCGACCTCCCCATCGAAGGCTTCGCCACTGTCGACAACGGCCTCGATCAGTCGTTTGAGTTCGCTGGTATCCCCGGTGAGTAACACGAATATTCGTCTCATATCTGCAATCCTCCTCCACCACCGACCATCAGGGCCCACCATCGTTCCCGCGATATACGCGCTCGCCACAGACCAGCTCACTCTTGGCATGTGCCTGGGCTCCTGTCAGATCATCGACACTGCGATAGCCTAGAGTCATGCTCATACGCGTGCCATCGGTCTGGTTGGGGCCGATTCGATGAAAGATAAGACTGTCGATGGCTAGCAGACCGCCGGCGGGCATCGGCACGGGCACCGCTTGCCCGGTCACCCCCGCGGCAGCGACCCATCCCTCTTCTTCGACTCTGTGCAGCACATCGACACCGGGCAACAGGTGGGTCCCCGGCACGATTTGAGTACAACCATTGTCGAGGTCCGCCGCTTCGAGGTAGAAGATGACGGTCGCCAGACCGCGACTCCACTGTGTGCTGTCGCGATGGAAGCTGTCGGAGCGGGTGGAGGAGAGGTTGAGTGTCGCGTGATTGTGACGGTTGTGCACGAGTTCGATGTTGGCGCCCAGTAGAGATTGAAGTGGCTCGAGGACGCGTTGGTCTGTTGCAGCTGCACGAAAGATCGGATCTCGATCGAGCAGGCGTGACAGACGGACCACCCGGCCCTCCGGGTTGCGCACGACGGGCTCGCGGGCGGCATCGACGTCGGTGAGGATCGCCTTGCGCAGGCGGTTGAGCAGATCATCGGGTAACTGTCCTGCCAGCTTCAGGTATCCGTTGTGGCGGAACAGCCGTATCTGTTCTGCCGTCAGCGTGCCGGCCAGACTCAAGACGCGCTGCCTGCGTCGGCACTGCCTGTGTCCGCGTCCTCGGCGTCCGCCTGGGCGACCGCGTCCTTGGCATCTTTCACCTTTTGGGCTCGTGATCCCCCGAGGCGTTCGATCAACTCCTCGACGGCTTTTGCCCCGTGGGAACGCACGCCCAACTCCAGATACAACTTGCGCGCCTCGTCGAACTTCTGCTCGCGTAAACGTACGTTGCCAATGTTGCTCAGCGCGTTGGCACGTCCCATGTCGCTGCCCACCATCTGGTGGCATTTCATCGCCGCCTCATAGGTCTTGCGCGCCTTGTCCAACTCTCCCTGGTGAGTCTGGATGTTACCCAGGGTCAGCGTCACATCCGCCTGGCCCCGGCGACTGTGCACGACGGCCAGATTTGCCATACTGATAGGCTGCGAAGTCCTGTTCCCCCGCAAGAAAACAGGCCTCCGCCTTGTCACCGGCGACATACCCATCCTGGTCGGCGAAGGTGGTATGAGATGCCTTCTGCACCAGCTCCTCACCGGGACCTTCGACGGTGACGATTGCACCTTGGGCTTGACGCCGGACATTGAGCGCACGGCGCCATAGGCGACCCAGCAGAACGACATCGTCATCAGCGCCGGCCCTTGCAGCGGTCCGAGAAAGGACAGGGCATCCACCGAAGCGAGGGCCATGACGGCGACGGTCATGCCCGTCGTCGCCAGGGACAGATTGCGCATGTACTTGCGGAGAGGATTCAGATTGGCCACAGCTCAAACATACGCAACCGACACACTCCACTGCTTGACATTGTTGCACTGCTCCCGATAGTGTCCAATCGGCCAGACAGACTGGCCGCGACGGCAGGTCCGGATTAAAGGAGATTTGATCATGCACCCCTATCGTACCCACACCTGAGGCGAACTGCGCCGACAGGATGCTGGCAAGAGGGTGAGACTCGCCGGATTCGTGCGCCACCGAGCAGGAAAACCGGACGATGCCGACAGGGGAAGTGGAAATCCCGCTGGATGAACTGACGGTGTTGTCCGTCGCCGAGTCGTTGCCATTTCCCATCGACGACGGGCATGTTGTCGGTGAGTCGACGCGACTCTACTGGCGCTTCGTCGATCTGCGACGCGACGCACTCCATCGTCGAATTCAGCAACGTGCTGCCGTCGTCACCGCCATGCGGCAACGACTCGAAAACCAGGGCTTCCTCGAGGTCTCGACACCGCTCCTGACGAGCAGTTCGCCTGAAAGTGCTCGTGACTTCCTCGTGCCGAGCCGCATACATCCGGGGAATTTTACCAGCTGGACCTCGAGATAGCCTACGCAACCCAGGAGGATGTCTTCGAACTGGTAGAAGAGCTCATGGTGGGATTGTTCCGGGATTTCGGTCCCGGGTGGAGTGTGCCAACCCCCTTCGTGCGCATCCCGTTGACCATCGTCGAGGTCTCCGACCTGTTCGGCGCCTCGGGCTTTCAGCTATTCGACGGCATCATCGAGTCTGGCGGTGTCGTACGCGGCCTCGCTACGCCGGGCGTGGCCAGCCGGCCACGATCGTTCTTCGATGGCTTGCAGGCCTTTGCCCAACAGCAGGGCGCCGCAGGATTGGCCTGGCTCGCAAGAACGTCGGACGGTTTTACCGGACCTGTCGCCAGCACCATGGGAACCGGGCTCGTCGAGCGGCTCGCGACACGACTGGCCCGCGGTCTGCCCGGCTCCCCTTCTGTCATGCCGGAGGGGGCCGCACTGTTCCTGCTCGCCGGGGACAGGGCAGAGGTAACTCGTTGGGCGGGTCTGTTACGCCTGCAACTGGGGCGCCAGTTAGAGTTGGACGAATCCGAAGCCTACCGCTTCGCCTGGATTACTGACTTTCCGCTGTATGAGCTGGACCAGGAGACGAGACAGATCACCTTTTCGCACAATCCCTTCTCCATGCCCCAGGCAGGTCTCGAAGCACTGCAGTCGCTGCCACCGCTGCAGGTGCGTGCTTGGCAATACGACATCGTCTGCAATGGTGTCGAGTTGTCGAGTGGTGCCGTGCGCAACCACCGGCCCAACATCATGCGTCTCGCCTTCGAGATCGGCGGCTATGAGCCGGACCAGGTGGAGGCGGAGTTTGGCGCTCTGTTACGCACCTTTCGCAGTGGCTGCCCACCCCATGCCGGTATCGCACCTGGTCTGGAACGCATCGTTATGCTGCTAGCGGACGTGCCAAATTTGCGCGAGGTCACGCCCTTCCCAAAGGACTCCAGGGGCCGTGACCTGATGATGGATGCGCCGTCCATGGTGGCGTCAGCACAACTACGTGATCTGGGATTGGCGCTGAAGTAGGAAGCGGGTGATCGTCATGTCGGCGGTCACCCTGCAGCCCAGTGCGGATCAACGTGGTGCATCGCGTTCGGCGAGGACCTCTTCCAGCATGACAAGAGCATCCCACATCGCCGGAAAGCCGGCATAGACCGCCACCTGGAACAGGGCCTCGAAGATCTCCTCGAGATTGGCACCGTTGTTTAAAGCCATGTCGAAATTCAAGGCCAGCGCATTCGTGCGCCCCAGGGCGGCCAACACGCAGATGCTGCACAAGGAGCGCGTTTTCAGATCGATTCCACCCCGCGTCCAGATACGACCACCGACGACAGACACGACCTCCTTCTCGAAGTCGGGACAGACGGCGCGGAAGCGCTCGACGAGGGCATCGATGCGCTCGGCACCGACCATGTCGCGGAACTGTGCCAGACCCCGTTCATAGTCACTCATCAGATCACTCGCTGTGCTCGTGTGCGGCTTCGCCTTCGAGCAACACGGGGGCAACCGCCGCCGTCCAGGCATCATACCCGGCATCATTCATGTGCAGACTGTCGACGACAAAAATCTCCGCTCTTGGCATACCATATGCATCCATCATGGAGGCCGACACGTCGATGTAGGTCAAGGCGGGGTCGGCATCGCAAGTGGCGCGCACCAACGCATTGGCCGCCACCATCTGCGGCCACTTCTGCCACCGTCTGATGCTCGGTTTGGCGCCGATGACGTAGATGCGAAGCTCCGGCAGACGACCACGCAGACGCGCCACGAGAGCCTGAAATGTCTCGTGGATCTGCGCCGCCGGAATGCCGGCAGCCACGTCATTGTCCCCCTCGTAGAGCAACACCGCCCGCGGCTGATAGGCGAGAACGACGCGATCGGCATAGTGCAGCACGTCGTAATAATTGCTGCCACCGAAACCACGGGCGATCACCGTCAGTGGCGCCAGATCATCGGCGATACGGTGATGCCATCCACGCATGCTCGAACTACCCGTACAGAGGATCGCCCCCTTAGGAGGGGGTGCCAGCTTGTCGGCTGCCTCGAAGGCGGAGATCGTCTTCTCGAAGCGTGCTGGATCCCCAAAGCTTTTGCGCATCGGCTCCTGAGCCCATATCGCCGAAGCGCAGGCAATCCCGATCAGCAGCGTTGTCCTGCCGCGCATGTCTAGCACTCCCTAGCAGCGTAAACGTCCCGTGCCACGCGCAGTATGTTGCCACCGATGACGAGTCTGATGTCTGTATCGCTATAGCCACGCTGAACGAGGCCAACCGTAAACAATGGCCAGTTCGTCCACGCCGAACTCTGTATCATCCGTTCCTCCTTCCAACCCGGTTGCTGCACGGGATCATCAGGCCACCACAACGCCTCCCAGCGCGTCCGCTGGCGACGCCCAGTCGGGACTTTGGCCGCCTCTGCCGCGGCTTGCACGCTGACATATGGACGGTCGGTACCGATCGTGACATGTTTGGCGCCGACGACCTGAATCGCGTGATCGAGATGGTCGAGCATGGCGTCGATACAGCCGGAACCACCGAGAAATGCAGGCACATTGGTGATGCCCACCGTCCCCCCCGTGTCGGCGATGGCCTTCATCAGTTCATCCGGCTTGGCCCGGTGGTGGTGATTCAGCGCGTCGCACGTTGCATGGCTCGAAACCATTGGCGCCGTCGACGCCTGCGCCGTCTCCAGGCAGGTCTGCCAGCCCGAATGGGCTACGTCGATAATGATGCCGCAGCGGTTGAGCTCCGCTACAGTGGCACGCCCGAAGTCACTCAGCCCGGCATTGCCCGGCTCTGCACAACCATCGCCGATCGGATTCCGACGATTGTAGGTCAGGTGCATCATACGACAACCGAGTTCGAAGAACAGGCGCACGTAGCGCAACTCCCCCTCGACGGTCAGTCCGTCGCCGGCCAGTGGCACACCATTGCAGGTCTGCACGAGACTGCGCCGTCCCGCCGACCATGCCTGCTCGATGTCGTCAGGAAAGGCGGCGCGGGTGACGGACTCTCGCATATGATCGGTAAGGTGTGTGTAGTGGGCGAGGCGGCCAAGCATACGCAGTGCATCGTTGCCTTCCTCGCCGGCATTCTGGAAAGCGCAGTCCACACCGGAGGCTTGCCACGCCCCCTCGTATTCGGCGCGCAGCGCATCGTTGGCCGCCCAGCGCGTCATGCGCATGCTCTCGGTAAGCATATGCAGTTCCGCGTCGGCGGCACCTGCCTCCACGGCCTGGGCGACAGCATCGCCGTCGACAGGGGCGATCACCCCGAGACTGTAGGACTCGGCCACGAGAGACTCGCGGTGCAGCTCGAGGCCATGCTCCAGCTGTGCCGCCGTGGGCTGCAGCACATCGAGGCCGATCTGTCGTGCGTTTTCGATCTGTTGTTGCCAACTCACGAAACGGCCTCTCCGGGAAATGGGTGGGGATGCCCTGTATAGGTCCGCTGGCCACGCACAAGGATCTTTACCGGGTCCTGTTTGTCCACATCGTGGGTGTCGTGCGCCCGATAGGCCAGGGTCATGCTGCGCCGCGAACCATCGGTCCGATTGATATCGGCACCGTGGAAGCAGGCGTCGTTGAACAACAGCACACCCCCTCGCGGCATCGGCACCGGCAGCGACCTCGACAGCCACTCACTCTGCTCCCACGCGCCTCCCGGTCGCCGAGGCTGGCGAAAGGGTCGGTGGTGGCTGCCAGGCACGAGTCGGATGCAGCCATTGTCGAGGGTCGACTCTTCCAGATAGATGATGGCCGTTACCAGCGTCGGATCCCACGTCTCTTCCCCGGCATGCCAGTATACGGGTAGCGATCCGGGGGGACGGACCATGATGTGATTGTGCTTGTTCGTCAGCAGTTCCACATTCGGACCGAGCAGCCCCTCGAGAGTATCGAGCAGGGGTGGATGCTGCGCCGCCTCCAGGTAGGCGGGATCCCGTGACAACACCTTCGACAGTCGCCGCACATCCTCGGGTCGGCCCGTGGGACCATCCTCCCAGACGACGGGCTCAACACAATCCGCGATCGCACCGTCCATCGCCTCATTCAACCGACGCAGTAGATCCTCGGGCAGATTCTGCCGCACCCGGTGGAAACCATTGTGCTGGAAATACCAGCGCTCTTCTTCCGTCATCGCGGTCATGGATTTTCAAACAGCACGCTGATACTCTGGCGCTGGTGGATGCGACGGATCGCCTCGGCAAAGAGTCCGGCAACCGACACGATCTGCATCTTTGCACCCATGGGCTCCGGTTGGGTCTCCACCGAATCCGTGACGAGAAATGTATCGATGGGGCTGGCGTCGATACGGGCCATGGCACCGGCGCCGAAAACGCCATGTGAGACGGCAGCGTGCACCTGCCTGGCACCGCGCTCGATGAGCTTTTCCGCCACGTCGCACAAGGTGCCACCTGAGATCGTGAAGTCATCGACGACGATTGCCGTCTTTCCCTGCACATCGCCAATGATCTCAAGGACCTCGGCGGACTCATCATGGCCAGCCCGCTCCTTGTCGCCGATGGCCAGAGAACAGCCCAATGCGGTGGCGAATTTTCGTGCCTTCTTGGCAAAACCGACATCGGGGGAAACGACGATGGGGTCCACGAGTTGTTTGTCTCGTAATGCCTGTACCAGAACGGGCAGCGCGTAGAGATCGTCCACCGGCACGGTGAAGAAGCCCTGGATCTGCGCTGCATGGAGGTCCAGCGTAACGACCCGGTCGGCCCCCGCCGCCTGAATTGCATCGGCACAGACGCGAGCCCGGATCGACACCCGAGGTTCGTCTTTCTTGTCACCCTTGGCGTAGCTGAAGTATGGCATGAGGACCGTCACCGACTCGGCACTGGATCGCTGAAATGCGTCGATCCAGAACAACAACTCCATGAAGTTGTCATTGGCCGGGAAGGCGGTGGACTGCACCAGATAGACGTGCCTGCCACGCACATTTTCGCCGATGCGCACCATCAGATTGCCATCGGAGAATTGCACCACCTCGCCGGCGCGGACCTCGATGGCGAGGCTCTGGCAGATCTTAGCAGTCAGCCGCGGGCTGCCACTGCCGGCGAAAACCAACATCTCTTCATCGCTGGACATCGTCCACTCCAGGACTGGGGAGCAGGTAACAGAGTCCATAGTATGGACCGGGCCCGCGTATGGTGACAAGGGCACATGGTTGTGGGGCCGAGTTATTCCAGGGGCGGCAATTCGAAGATCGCCAACTCATCGTCGATGAGGACGTATCCGAGACCATCGCGCAGAATGGGCTTTGAACGCACCCCACGGCGTGGATTGTCACGCGCCAGGCCAAGTGCGGAGACGGGTCTGCGGTGTGGCTGCGCCGGGTCGTGGAGTTGAATTGTTCCCCGACTGCGATACATATAGCCCGCCTGGCGTGGCCAGGTCACGGTGGTCCGCGGGTGCAAGGTGCGGATCTGTCGAGGGTGAGCCCCATCGCTGACATCGAATTCGACATACTCGGAGGGCCACAGTCGTCGGATGAACACCCGATCCTGGCGCGCCACGACAGCGCGAGCATACCCGGAAGCGAAATCCTCGGCGTCCCCGAGACTGTCACGACTGAGTTCACGCAATGCACCGGAGGCATCTACCTGGACGATGACGAGACCACTGCGCAGCCCCAGATAGGCCTGATCCTCACCCGGCACGACAACGAAGGCATGGCGTTGCACATAAGCCGCGCGAACATATCTGTTGGTGCCTGCCCAGACTTCCTCCGGATACTCGTAGGTTTCGAGCACGAGCACGTCGGTGACTGTCGGCCTCCCCGTATCATCGACTCGCACGGAGATCAGTTCACTCTGATTCTCGGTGACATTGGGGACCAGTAGCGTTGCACCTACCGCCTCGATGGAGATGAACTGTCGACCCGACGCGTATCCGCCCCCTGGGTCACCATGGTCGTAATCCGATACCAGCATCGTCACACCGCTGATATGAGGGGCATCAGGATCGGTGATGTCGAAGCAGACCACGCCGGCACTGTCGGCGGGTATCGCCTCGCGCCAGCCTCCCGCACATAGGTAGGAGCCGGACTGGGCCATGCGACTCAGAGACCAATCGGCGTCGGCTCGTACTGTCGTCACAGACCGGAGTGCTGTTGGCAAGGATACGTCGATGACGACAAGACTGTCGTCGAGCAACACAAAGGCTCGGTCCCCGATCAGTTTGAAATCCCGCGCCCGCTCGCCGACGCGCACCGAGCCAATAGGCAGAATCTTTTCCGTCTTGTCCGGCAGCAGACGCGGCACCGTCATCACCAGCGTCACCAGCAGAAAACCGGTGATCACAAGGGGCCGCCGCCCCAGGGTGAATTCACGAAAGCGCCCGGTGAGAAGCCAGGCGCCGATAAATCCGGCGCCGATCAGTCCGGCAGCCAGTATCGATCGCCGGATCACGGTACCGCCATGCGTCGCAATCCGTACCAGCTCGCCCTTGTCGTCAAAGGCGACCTTGATCAGATCCTTGATGATCGATCTGTCGTAGGCGAAACCTGGATAAAATTGCACCACCAGCACGATAAAGAGCATTGCCATAAGGCCGATGATGCCGCCTGCGCCCGCCGCCTCGGCTGAATTCTCCGTCGCCGAGGAGGCGAGAAATACGCACGTGTAGATGACGACCAACGGTAGATACCAGGCGTAGACCATGGCCACCCAGGGAACATCGATCAACGTCTGGAGTTTGTAGGCCCCCGCCCAGGGCGGGGGGTTCTCGACGAATGGGGTCGCATAGACCATGACCCAGAAGGCGGCGACGATGGCGAGCAACCCCAGGGCGCCGACGATGAATTTGGCCGCCAGGATGCGGGCCACCGTCGTTGGCCGCACCAGAAGGAAGTCCAGTGTCCCTCGACTGCGTTCCCCGGCAATGACATCCATGCCGAGAACCCCGGCACACAGACTGCCGATCACCAACGCCCAAGCATTGAGATCGAAACTCCGATTGAATTCGTCCATCTGTCGCAGAATGTGCACGAGTAGAACGACACCCAGACCCGTGGCGATCTTGTAGGCGTTCTCGCGAAACTCTTTCCACAACAAGGGGCTCATCTCACCCCCTCGCGGCGCGCATGGGGGCGCACGAGTTCGATGAAGCTCTCCTCGAGGCTCATGTCGACCACATACACCACCTCGGCACCAGCCTCGTGCAGCGCCTGTCTACAGCTTTCATCGTAATTGCTGATGGTGACGAGCCGACGGTCCCCACTGCCTTCGATCTCGCTCACGCCAGCAACACCTTTCAACCCGGACTCATCGTCGTTGCTGAGTCGCACCAGCACCTTCTTCACCCGCCCCTTGAAGGCGTCCGTGTCCTGACAGACCAGCAGCTTCCCACCTTCGATGACCGCCACCCGATCGGCGACACGCTCCACCTCGTGCACCATGTGGGAGGACAGCAACACGGTGCGCCCCTGCTGCTGAATGACTTGTACGATACTCTCGAGAAAATCGCGACGCACTAGCACATCCAGACCCGTTGCGGGCTCATCCAGGATGAGCAATTCCGGGTCATGACCCATGGCCAGCACCAGGGCCAGCTGCGCACTCATTCCGCGTGACAGATTTTTCACTCTGCACTCTGCATCCAGACCGAACTGATCGAGCAACGTCGCTACATGGGCGTCATTCCAACAGGCGTAGAATTGGCTCGTGAAACGCACCATCTCGTGCACACGCATCCACGAGTAGAGCTGTGGCGTTTCCGGTACGTAACCGATACGCTGCTTCAACTCGACACCATCAGTTGCCGGGTCGAGACCGAGGACACGAACCATGCCACTCGTAGGTCGCAACAACCCCAGCAACGACTTGATCGTCGTCGTCTTGCCAGCACCATTGCGGCCGAGAAAGCCAAAGACCTGGCCTTGCCCCACGGTCAGATCGAGTCCGTCCACCGCTATGGTGCTGCCGAAATGCCTGGTAAAGCCGTCGATCTGGATGACTACGTCGGACATAGGCTAACCCTCTTTCCCTGAGTCCGGATAATGCAACTGATCATCGAATGCCTGGCGCAGTTGAATCTCTGTCAGACCCAGAGAACGCCCTTCGTCGATGGCCTCGCGCAGACGCTGCCCGACAATGCGTTGCTTCTCTGTCTGTGCCATGTCGGTCGCCTCCTCTGATACGAAGGTTCCCGTACCTCGCTTCTTGTAGACCAGCCCGTCCCGCTCCAGTTCCGAGTATGCACGCACCACGGTGTTGGGGTTGATCAGATACCCTTCAGCCAGGGCCCGCACCGACGGCAGTTCGTCGTGTGCACGCAGGCCACCACTGGCGAGCAGATACTTGATCTGTGCCCGAATCTGTGCGTACAGCGGTTCAGCCCTGGTCGGATCGAGCCGCAGAAGTAGGGAGGTCTCGGCCATTGAAGTCAGCGAAAAATCATGCTGCTACCCATCGGTGCGCTGCGCCTCTGTACGACTGCGCCGTTTGCGCTGCCACGGTGTGTCGATGTCGTATTTGCGGCAGAGCCGGCTGAAGCTGCGCGGCGTAATGCCCATGGCGCGGCTCGCATCTGACACACTGTGATACATGCGAGCAACCCGCTCTACCTGTTCCTTGGTGTACCCACGGTCCAACATGAACCCTGTCTCCTCGCTTGGGTATGAACAATATTGGAGCAGTGTATCGGTTAATTGATACACTGATACAGTCTACGCGCAGGTGACCTCTGTCAAGTCAAATTCCGTCAGGAAGTGCCAGGTTTCGATCCCACGAGGTTGGCTGGCCCCGTAGTGTCACCGATCGGTAGGTGCTGGCCGAATCCAGACGTGGCTGAACCAGTGCCAATCTGAACCTGACAGAGATGGGGCGGTGAGCGTGTACAGTGTGTCGGTGGAGGTGTCGACGAGCAGACTGCAAGCTGGCTCTCCGGAGACGAAACAGTTCGCCCTGGACAGCTGTACGGTCGCCGGGTCGGTGCCGGACAGAACGCGGGAGACGGGATCGATGCCGACCACTGGCAGGGCCCGCATGCGAGCCTTGCGTATGAAGCCGACCACTGTGGCGTATCGACCACCCATGGGAAAGCGGGGCAGGGCGAACCGGTTCGCATGCTGTGGGTGCTACCCCCATATTTGCGACAAAGGTCTGTTGTGCAGCCGCCGCCTCGGTAGCAAATTCCTGCTGCCGCTCCGCATCGGTCAGGTCGAGGAAATAATCGTGTGACACCGTGTGATTGCCGATCTCCATGCCCTGTTCGACCAGCCGGGTCAGATCCTCCCAATCGAGCATGCCACGGCGACCGATGCCGGCGGTGTTGATGAACAGCGTTGCCGGCATACCGAATTCCTGCAACAGGGGCATGGCGCCCGTACGAAAGGAGTCGTATCCATCGTCGATGGTGAGCACCGCTGTAGGTGTGTCGAGGTCACCGGCATCAAGTCGCTGCAGGGCGTCACTCAATGTTAATACGGTGAACCCCTCGTCACGGAGGAACTCGATTTGGCCGCGAAAAGCGTCGACGTCGATGGATAACGTCCGTCCCCAAATCGGTGATAGACGAAGCAGACGAACTCCTGTGCCACCACGGGGGAGAGCGAGAGCGAGAGCATGAGAATGAGCCCCACCCACAGACTATTGAGCCTGCCTCTGCTGGGACTACTCTGCATGGTCGGTTGTGCCCAGCCGCCGCCTGAAACAGAGACCGTCGGTGCGCCAGCAACGGTGCCGCAAGCCGTGGCGCAGTCGGCGCAAGCGACGCAGCAAAAGCCTCCAGCGCCCACAGCTGAACCGCCCCTGCCTGATTTTTCCGCCATCTCCGATGTGCCAACACTGAAGCGCACGTTCTATGCCTATCTCCATTCCATGGTGTTGGTGGCAAACGACCGCATCCGTGCGCAACGTCAACGCCTGCAGCTGGTGCGACAACGCCACGACAGAAAAGAGGACCTGTCGGCTGAGCAAATCGACGAGCTCGCCCAGCTGGCTGCCGAATATCGGCTCGATCTCGACGGTGGCCCCATCGACACCGCGCATCTGGACCGCCTGCGTGAGCGTGTCGATGTGGTGCCCGCGGCGCTGGCCCTGGCGCAGGCCGCCATCGAATCAGGTTGGGGGCGCTCCCGCTTCGCGCGTCTGGGCAACAACATTTACGGCGAGTGGTGTTTCACCCCCGGTTGTGGCATCGTACCACAGGATCGGAACCCCGGTGCAACGCACGAGATTGCCGACTTCGACACACCCGCCGGCTCCATTGCCTCCTATCTGCGCAACCTCAACACCCACACGGCGTACTCCGAATGGCGAGTTCTGCGCCGGCAGCAGCGCACCGCTGGCATCCCCCTCGACGCGCACGAATTGGCTGCGGGTCTGACCGCCTACTCTGAATTGCGCGAAGTATACGTGCAACGCGTGCGGGACGTGATCCGCCAGAATGCCGACCTCATCCCACCGCCCCCGGATCCGATGACCGAACCGTGAAGTCACCCTCCGACTCGGTGCTGTCCAGATAACCGATACGCACGGCACGGGCTCGCACAGTCGTGGTTCCTCGTGGCAATTCGATGGGACCCGTATACAACCGCCAGCGCGCATTCTGTCCCGCGTCGAAGGTGTAGGTCATGGAGGCGCCCTGCGTCGGACAGTGCAGTTGCAGCCGACACGGCCCGTCAAATGACCCACCTCGCGACAGCTCGAGTCCCGCTGATTGCGCCGCGAATGGCACAAAACCAACCATCGCCGTCTGCGGCTGCACGCCTTGGGGCCACCAGCGGTGCACCATCTCCTCCTCTGCCATGTCACCCAGATCGCCGACATCGGTCTGCCATTCATCCAGGGCGCCACGCAGCCGCGCCAGAACTCGACGATAGGCTGGATCGTCGGCGAGGTTGATCATCTCGAAGGGATCCGCCTGCGTGTCATACAGTTCCTCCGGTGGCCGTGGCGAATCGAACAACAGCCGCTGTGCACCTTCGAGGGCGTCCTGCCGATACAGACGCCACATCTCCTGCATGACCGGATGTCGATTGCGATACGGATTCCAGGGCAGATACGGTTGCTCGGGGTGGTAGTGGCGCAGGTACTTGTAACGGTGGTCCCGCACGGCGCGCACACGATCGTAGAATTCGTCGTGTCGGTCGCGTGTTGCAAAGATGTACTGCCTCGGTTCGGCGTCAGGACCCAGGAAGGGTTGTCCCTGCAGATGCTGGGGCCGCAGACTGCCGGTAATGGACAACATCGTCGGCCCCAGATCGATGAGACTCACCAGGCGTTCGTCGATGGAGCCTGGATCCACGCGCCCCGGCCAACGCACGATGAGTGGAATACGGATGCCCGCATCATACGGCCAGCGTTTGGCGCGTGGTAAACCCTCGCCGTGGTCACTCCACAGTATGACGATGGTATTCTCGGCAAGTCCGTCCGCATCGAGTTGGTCGAGCAACTCGCCGACACGCCCGTCTGCCTCTTCGAGGTTGTCATAATGGTGGGCCAGGGCCCGACGACATGGTTCTGTGTCCGGCAGGTAGGGTGGCAACTCCACGGCGGCAACATCCGTGCGGGGCGGTTGATCTACGTGCTTTTCCTCCCACATGCCACTTTCGTGCGTCACCGTCGGGTTGAAGACGGCAAAAAAGGGCGTGCCCTGTGGGCGATTCCGCCAGTGGGCGTTGGTACCCAACTCGTCCCACGCCGTGAATGGCGGTGTGAACTGGTAATCGGTCTTGGCGTTGTTCGTGCAGTAGTAGTCGGCGCCGCGCAGATATTCGGTGAAACACTTCACGTGCGGTGGTGGACAGGCCGAATACGGCAAGGGTCGGTTCGGATCCACCGTGTGCGTTGTGCGCATGTGATGGGTGCCGATCGAGGTGGGATACATGCCCGTGATGATCGCCGAACGGCTTGGCGCGCAGACCCCCGCCACGGAGAAGGCTCTGGGATAGATGCAACCCGCGGCAGCGAGGCGGTCGATATTCGGCGTCCGCGCCACCTCGTCGCCGTAACAACCGAAGCGGGGACTGGTATCCTCCAACGAGATCCACAGGATATTCGGGCGGCTTTTCATTGAGTGACCAGCACAACATGGGGGCCCGGTGGGGACGTGAGTTGCAGCAAACCGTCGTCGACCGGGACGGAGGCTGGTTCCAGCCAACGGCTGGCACCGATGTCGAGAGCGATAACGGTGAGCGACTCCGTCCTCTCCACATCGCTCACATCGAGTCGGACGTCGCCGCCATCGGGAAAGTAGACGGCAAACTGTCGCTGTGGCACGCGCGTTACGTAGGCCTCGTTGTCAGTGCGATCCCTTAGCAGAGCCATGTCGGAATCCGGCACTGCGTGCAACACATCGAAGTGCTGCTGCAGCATGCGGGCGCTGCGCAGATTTGCCTGGGCGACGGTGCCGAGGCCGAGACCGGATGGGGGTCGGTGGAATCGACTGGAAGCAAAGCCGCCGATCAGATTGCGCCAGAATGTCTGTTCGCCGTGCTCTGCATCGACACCCCGGTCCGTCCACTTTGAGGTGTCGGCGCCGTAGATCTTTGTCGAGTTCATCGGCCGTGGTTGCGACGACAGATAGGCACGCACCCACTGCGCCCGCTCCCAGTTGAGTTGGCCCGGGTTATGCGAGTTCTGAGCTATGTCGACGAAGCTGTAGAGCTCCGGGTGGTCGAATGTGGACCGGTGCGTCTCGTGACTCACATCCCACTGGTCCCACATCTGTGTCAACTCGACACGCACCCCTGCCTCTGCGGCGCGCTGCCTGACATGTTCTGCCCAATAACGCCCCCAGGCAGGGTCCCCAGAGGTCTCGTTGTCCATGCAATACAGGACATTATCGAAGCGCAACGAGTAGGACAGCACCTTGTCGATGAAGGCCCGCTGAAAAGCCAGCACGACCTGATTGTCCGCCAGCTCCGGTACCGTGTAAAAGAAAGGCTGCTTGTTGCCACCCGGATGCTGTGGGTATTCGGCAGCCAACCCCGATTCCTCTTCGCTGTAGTTCACATTGTTGGTCGGATTGAAAGGATCGGATTCCCAGTTGCCCTGACTGTGATCGAAACGATCCCACAACTCGATCTGAACGATGATGTCGCGAGCCGATGTCAGTTGCAGCAGGCTCTCGAAGCGCTGCCAATACGCCTCATTCCAGACTGTCAGGTCGTATCGACCCTCCTCCGTCTGCGCGAAAGCCTTGATTTCGAATCCCTGGTCCGGCCGATCGGACATCGTATTGCGGATGTAGTTGCCGCCCACCGACACGAGCAGGTCCAACTGGGTCTGCAAGTCCGGAATCTGGAATAGGTTGTCCTTCACCGAACCGCCCAGCAACCAGACCGGTTCACCGCGGAACTGCCAGAATCTCGGATTCTTTGTCCACGGTTGGATGCGATTCTCTGACGCGCCCGCGCCCTCATCCCCTCGTGCTGTTGTCGTCATCAGCATGACTCCTGTTAGCATGGATAGCAGGCACCATTTTGTGCGTGTTCTCACCAACGCCCGGCTCGCTGCTCCGCCAGGGCGCGCTCCATCAGTCTGTGCGCATCGGCGCTGGGCTCGTCGTCCGCGAGCTGGCGGAAAATACCAGCGAAGCGTTCGACGTCATTCTCGATCTCCGTCTCGAATTCTGGCAGGATCTGCCGTGTGTAGTGGGCGGTGAGACCGGCGTAGGCGGCATAGGTCGTCCAATCCCCCTCCCCTTGCGAGAAGTCGCGGTCGGACATCTCTCGAAATAGGTCGACAAGCAGGTGTGTCCCCACTTCGTGCACGATGAGCCCTAGCATGCGTTCGCGATCCATGTCGGTTGCCAGCAGAGATCGGTGGTAGCCGAGACTTGTGATCCCCGTTCCCGCCGGTGCCACCGACAGCACGACCTCGTATCGATCCCCACGGAAGCGTTGCCCCGTCAGACGCTCCCACGTATCGAGCAAATCCAGCGACCACAGATCAGCATTCAGTTCCTCAGCCGTGAGATCGAGATCCAGTTCGACATGGTGCCAGACCTCTTCGTCCCACTTCTGGTAGTTGTGCTCAAAGACATGTACGAGCTGGCGCACCGCGCGCAGATAGGTCTCATAAATCTGCGCCCGACTATAGAAAAAGCCCTCAAAGTCGAACAACCACCATGAGAGTCGGGCCTGCGCTCGCGGATAGAGTTGGCCGATGCTGTCGTAGCTTTGCGAGCCCATCGCCGTATCGACGGCACGCATGTATTCGAACAGGTCGAACTCGTCACTCAACGGCAGATAGGCCGGAAGTAGCACGAAGAACGGCGCCAGATCTCCGGTAACGCCGTGCCCCCATTGCAGCATCGGTGCGTGCAACTGCAGGACCTGATGAGACTCGACATCGACGGTGTGACCATAGGTGTCGGCATAGGGTGTACGCCAGGGCAGACCGGCGACAGCGGTGAGATGGGTGATGTAGTTCGGCAATCTTTCGACGACGCACACCACCTCCTTGTCCCTTTCGCCGGCGAAAGGGGACTTACTGTTTGCGCGTGGTCGATCGGCGGGGGCGACACAAGCAGCCAGCAGCAGGGCAGAACCGACGCCCACGGCGCGCACCAGAAGGGGCCGCAAGGCCGTCATCGCTGCCCCGCTTGCAGATACGGCGTCACCGCCTCGATCTGGCCTCGTTCGTGACGCTCGTAGGACGTGTCGAAGTGAAAGCGGTTGCGCAGATCGTCCAGATTCTTGCCCGCCACCGCCGCCCAGGATGCCAGGGCCAGGTCGAAGTCGATGCCGATGACGACGTTGCCCAGATCGAAGAGCCACGCGTCCACCTCTTTCATACCGTATGCGAACACTCAACCATCCTCCCATTGCAGCACGAGCTGCGCCAAGCGTTCATCCCCAACTCCACCACCGGCGAATACGAGCAGCCCGCCGCCCACAGTACTGGCCCCAATTCCCTCGTCGAGCAGCACCACACCGCCCGCCTGGGTAACCAGTGGCTCCAGATACAACAGCGCCGCCACAGATGACGCCTAAGGCTCAGGCAAGAGAGGCATACCAACAGAGGTACGCTATACCCGAGCAACCCAGACCAAGAAAAAGAACGGCGCCCCAGCCAGCAACCGATACCACGTCGAATTGTGCTGCCAGAGTCGACCAGGGCATGAATGGCAGCAACTGCAACCCATCGACCCGTCCACCGGTGATCAGCAACAGCACACCGGCAAGACCAAGCAGGAGACCGACCAGCTTGCTGCGACCGAGTCCCTCCCGGAGCAGGAGCAGGGCGAGCAAAGCGGACCACATTGAAATGCCGCCGATCAGCCACCCGGTACGTACGGCGGTGGTCAGCCGCCCTCAGCCTCCTCATCCTCGTCAGCAACGGCGTTCTGCGGCTCGACGGTGAGGCTGCCCTCGCCTTCTGCTTCGCCCTGTGGGCGATCAATCGATCGGATGTAGAATTGACTGGCAGCTGAAGGTTGGCCACATCAGGCACCGTTGTGTAGCTTGAGACGCCATGCAAAAGGTGCCCTGGCGTTGACGGTAGAAGCCCGAATTGCCGACCCCTCTCAAGGTGAACACGACACCTGCACGCTCGAGGCCCCCGACGAGTGTTATTGCAGCAGCTTTGTGGAAGGCGCCTCGGAGTTCGCCAAGGAGGGCCGCCTGGATTCGACGTATGCTTCATTTCTCGGCTTCGACGTCCGCCGCTTGCAGCGCGACTTCGGCACCTACGTCGATGACTTGCGGGACATGGGGAGTGCTTCGCGTGTCCGCCAAGTGGGTTATCGTGATTGTGTTTTCTGGCTCGTCGATGACGGAACATACGTGGGTCAGTCGTCGATCCGCCCCGAACTTGGCACGCCCTACCTGATCACCTACGGCGGTCACATCGGTTACAGCATCCGCCCCTCGCACCGGCAGCGGGGATATGGACGACGAATCCTGCAGCTGACTCTCGAAAGATGCCGGGAATTCGGTCTCGAACGCGCTCTCGTCACCTGTGACGAGGACAACACCCCCTCGCGGCGAATCATCGAGGCCAACGGCGGGGACTTCGAGTCGGACATGCTGATGGACGACATCGCCGCCCGCGCCGAAGGGCGAGCGGGGGAACGGGTACGCAAGCTGCGTTATTGGTTCGAGCTACCCACCACGTGAGGGACGGCGACAGACTTGTCCTGCCCGACTATGGCGGCGGCAGCATCGTGAATGTGGCAGCTTCGATCCTCGAGGCCTTCGGGGTCGAGCCCCCTGCCGCACCCCTGCGCGACGAGCTCCTGCCAGCTGGCGAGTTTTCCGGTCCGAGGGGCACTGTCCTGTTGGTCCTCGATGCCCTCGGCAAATCGCAGCTGGACTCGGCCCTCGCCAGCGGTCGGATCCCGCGACTGGCGCAGTTGATCGATTCTGCCCCCCGGGGCGCTCAGACCATCACCTCGATCTTCCCCTCGACCACAACCGTCGCCCTCAACAGCCTGGCCACGGCAAGTCCACCCGCTGTGCATGGCGTCCTCGGGCACATGCTCTGGCTGGAAGAATTCGGTGCCGTCGTCAACATGCTGAATTTCTGCCCCATCGGCTCGCACTCGCCGATCTCCGAGGTCCCACTGCGCCGGACGCCAACGACCTACGAGCGCCTCGCTACCGCAGGTATCCCCTCGACGCTGATCACTGATTCCGCCTTCGAAGGCACCCCTTTCACCAATCTGCTCGCCGAAGGGGCACGGTTCATGGGGTACGGCGGCCTGTCACAGATCCCCTACCAGCTGGAGTTGGCACTAGAGGCAGCGGACGGGCCTGGATTTTACTCGTTATACTGGCCACTCATCGATACCCTGTCCCACTACCATAGCCCGGATCATGTTGACAACCCTTCCGCGGCCTGTCTGCTGGAGATGGAGTTCATCGATCTCATGGTGGATAAGGTCGCAGAACTCTGCGCCAGATACGGTTGTGCCCTCGTCATTGTCGCTGACCACGGCCAGACACCGTTGCTGCCGGAGCGGGCGGTGGTGCTCAAAGGGGACCTGTGTCGCTCTCTGCAGCAGGTCCCAGCCGGTTCCCGGCGAGCTCTCTACCTCGATGGTGTGCAGATGGATCGGGTATCTGCTGCCCCCGAGTTGGCTGGCTCCGTACAGCTCGTGGTCTCCGGAGAAGAGGCCATTGCCGACAACTGGTTCGGCGGCTCTTGCGACGGCATCAGCTCCCGGATCGGTGATGTGATCGTGCTCGCCGGGGAGGGGGTCCAGATCCTGTTCGACTACGGCCGCGGCACCTTCCCTCAATCCGGCAGCCACGCGGGGCTCACGAGCCACGAAATGTGCGTCCCCCTTATCGTGATACCGCAGTAGTTAACAGTCTCCTGTATATTCCGTTCCTATGACGATCCTCATCCTTGCTACCCTCCTCTGCTGGCTGTCGGCGCTACCCACCCTCGCCGCCGGCGTCGTGCAGGACACGGTGCTGCAGGAAACCCTCGTCCTGCTCGACGAACGCCTCAATGGCGCTGATCCCGTGCATGCGACTCACCTCTTTGCTGATATCGGGGAGCGCGCGGCACGCACGCCGGCACAGGTGCGCGAGCATCTGCTCCTACGCCTAAAAGATTTCGACAATCTCGCCGACACCGATACCACCGCTTGGAAGGCCGCTCTCGATCTGCGGGCCCAGAGCATGTCCAAACGCCAGGTAGAGCGACTACTGCGTGAGCTGAGCGACATCTCGGAACGAGTTCTGCGTGACGACAGCGACTATCTGGTGGGCACCGGCATCCGCTGGGCGGCTCACGAGGCCCGCGTGCCGGAAGCTGAGGCAACCCTCTTTACACGACACCTCGTCGCCCACGGCGTCATCGACACGACGACGGAGTGGATCCCCGAGCAGAGGGGACTGATGGTCAGTGGCTGGACGGAGCCATACGAATCCAGCCTCAACCCGCTGTATGTCTTTTTTGATACCGATGAGGAGGCTTACGTACGGGAGGCGATGCGCGACATCCAGCGCTTCGTCGTCCCCCGCGTTGTGCGCCGGCTGCCGGCCTCCCGTGGCGTGAAGTACGCGGTACGGGATCGCAACGTCACGCCGCTGATCGACCCCGAGTTCAACTTACGTATCAGGGTTCTGAGTATGCGCTTCGGCGGCACCAACGCCGATCTTCTGCCTTGTATGGACGTCAGCGTCAGCCTCATCGCCACGGCGACCGAGATCAACACCTGGCAGAGTACGATCGCCCACTGCACCGTGGTAAATGGCTCGGCGACGACGAACGAACTCGACAACTTCTACGAAGAGATGGCCGATCTCATCTATGAGCGGGTCGACGGCTACTTCGAGACCCGGTGAGCTGGCAGGACCGTACCGGTCTGCTCGATGAACTGTCCACCGGTTCGAGCCCACGGGGCGCTTTATGGTTGACGACGAATCCGGGCCTGGAGGATGTCGTTGCCGACGAATTGAGTGAACGCCTCGCCGCCATCGGTATCGACAGTTCGGCTGTTGCAATAGAACGCAAGCCTGTGGGTTTCAGTGGCAATGTCATCGCCCTGTTGCCACGGGTTGATGGGGACGTCGAGCACGCCGCCTGCAGCCTGCGCTCCGTGCACCATGTCGCCCGTCCCCTCTTCGGCTTCGAACTGGTCTCCGTCGAACAGGATGGCCTCGACACCATCGCTACGCAATTGATGACTCGCGGTGTCTCCGCCCTTGAGGCTGAGCATGTCAACAGTTTTCGTGTCACAACCCGGCGCTCTGGTACACACGCCTTTGGCAGCATGGATGTCCAGCGTCGCGCCGGCGCCGCGCTGGTCGAACGCTACGCCCTGGGCGTCGACCTGCACACTCCTGATTGTGAAGTCCGGGTTGATGTCATCGACGACCGTTGTCTTGTAGGCGTGCAACTCACCGCCACATCGCTGAGCCGTCGCAAGCAACGTCAGTACAACCCGCGTGGCGCCATCAAGTCGAATGTGGCGTATGCCATGCTGCGCTTCGCCGGCCTGTCTTCGGGTCGCATGATCGATCCATTCTGTGGTTCGGCGACGATCCCCATCGAAGCCGCCCAGGTCTACCCCGATCTCGACATCGAGGCGAGCGACTACTCGGAGCGCGCCGTCGTGGGCGCCCGACGGAATGTTCGTTCCGGGGCCTTGAACGAACGTATCGACGTGCGACATCGTGACATGCGCGATCTGCCCGAACACCATGCGGCAGACTCCTTCGATGCCATCGTCACCAACCCGCCCTTCGGCGTGCGCATCGGTCGCGGCATGAACTTCCTGACCTTTTACAGCCGTTTCCTCGATGTCGCCGCGCATCTGCTGAAACCGGGCGGCCTGTTGGTCCTGCTCGCATGGAAACGGGGTGTCATCGACAGAGCCAATCGCCCTCGCGGTCAGTTCCGCCGCAACCACGTCCGTGTCGTCGAGACAGGCGGCATCTTCCCACGGATCTATGTGCTGCAGAGACGTTGATGTCCATTTGACACAGTAGCACTTGTGGTCCAACCATTGTCGCATGGCCGTCTTCTATCACGGTATCACAGGCAAGCAAGCACGCCCGACGGATCCGACTGCACGGATTCGAACCGCGGGCGCCGTCGAGACGGGTCTGGTTCGCCCGCAATCGGGCCGTGGCAGAACGGCGTGCCCGGCGCAAGTCACATGGAGGCGAGCGCCCCCTCGTGCTCAGGTGCGAAATCGACATCGGTGCATTGGCGCGCAACGCTGAGAGTGGCCACATCTTTCACTCACGTGGTGTCCAGCGTCTTGCCCAGTGGATACAGAGACGCATCGCGCAGGATCCGGACGGCCACATCTCTGGCAGTGAAGTCGCACAAGTCGCCAGCCGCTGGCGCTGGAGATGATGGCAACAGGCTGCGACCAGGTGAATCCCTTTCTGGTCGAAGATCTGGCGGCAGACGGCGACCGTCGATTGCGGGCAGCCGCATTGGAAGTGCTGGACATACATGACGAGTCTGGTGCTCGCCGCTGGGTGTGGGAGGGACTCACCGACCCGGAGGCCCACGTGCGCATGCGTCTGGTCCGCCACTTGCATCGTATCGATCCCGGACAATGCTCCGATCTCTTCAACACCGCCCTGACGGATCCGAATCCGGAGATCGTCAAACTTGCCAGGCGCCAGAGTGCGGGTCGTGGCATCGGTGTGCCTACCTGGTAGAACCGACGCAATCTTCGTGCAACATCGGCGCCAGGCGTTGCCGACCATCTGCACGGATCGTCAGTAGAATCGCGCCACAGCCATCCGTTCGGTAGATCTTCGTGCCCCGCTCCGTCAACCGCGCCAGTATCTCCGGCGCGGGATGCCCGAATCTGTTGAAAGCCCCCACCGACAGGATAGCCAGGTTGGGATCGACGGCATCCAGAAAACGTCTCCCCGACGACGTGCGCGAACCGTGGTGAGCCGCCTTCAGCACCTCCGCCCGCAGACGCTGACCCCAGGCCTGCATCGCCTGCTCCGTCTCGGCTTCGATGTCTCCCGTGAAGAGCAGACGCCGACCGCCGTACTCCAGACGCAGGACGACGGAACCATTGTTGAGCCCATAAGGAGAGTTGCCGTCCTCGGTGACGAAGGTCGTCGTGGGGTGCAGGATGAGCCCACCCACACCACCCAGTCCGACGAGGCTATCGCCGGCGGCAACGCGGTGATAGTCGATCCCTTTGCGGGCGATCAGTTCGTGAATGCGATTCGCCGTCCAGGTGTCGTAGCGCTGACCACTGTCGAGGTAGTGACCGACCTCCAGTTGTTCCAACAGATACACGAGGCCACCAATGTGATCTGAATGTGGATGGGAGGCGACGACGACATCGATACGTCCTATGCCCCGCTGACGCAGAAATGGCACGACGACACGCTCGCCGAAGTCCATGCGTCTACCCCGGATGCCGGCGTCGATGATCATCGTACGTCCGTGGGGGAAGCGCAGAAAGGCGCTGTCTCCCTGCGCCACGTCGAGGAAGACGACCTCCAATCGGGCGCCTGTCAACAAACGTGGCCACAGGGCCAGATTCGCCCACAGCAGCGGCACCAGCACCAATCCGGCGCGGGCCCGGCGACTTCCAGCTACCTGTGTCACCAGCACCACCACAAGGGCCGCACAGCCGAGAAACAGTCTGTCCGGCCGCGGCGTGTGCCAGGGTGGCACAGCGGCGAATATGTCGACGACCTCGATCAGCGCCGTCAGCACCAGATAGTTGGCGCCGTCGAAAGGCAACGCTGCCGGCAGCCAGATCGACCCGGAGAGGATGGCGAGCAACCCGAGACCGACACATAACCCCAGCAAAGGCACGACGACGAGATTCGCCGGCAACGACACCGGCGCGAATTGTTGGAAGTGCCACGCAATCAAGGGCCCCGTACCGATTTGCGCGGCGAGCGAGACACAGGCTGGCGAGACGATCCACTTGCCGACGAAATGCGTCTCGTCAGCCCAGGATCGGGGCAGACAGCGTCGTAGGGGTCCGTGCAGACCGACGATGGCCAGCGTCGCGCCAAAGGACAGTTGGAAGGACAGGGTCAGTAGACTCGTCGGCCAGATGACCAGGATCACCAGTGCCGCCAGGCCGAGACAGTTGTAGACCTCGCCACGACGACCGATGGCACGTCCGATCATGACGACGCCCGCCATCAACGAGGAGCGCACCACCGGCGCCTGCAGATCGGTGACGAAGGCATATAATACGAGTGCCATCGTCGTCGCCAGGTAGGCCGGCCCCGGTGGCAGACGTAGCAGACGAAAGCCGATGAAGAAAAACAGCGCCACCAGTCCCACGTGCAAACCGCTGATCACCAGGGCGTGGGCGAGCCCGGTGCTGCGAAAGCGTGCGCCCACCTCTGCAGGAATCGCATGCTTCTCGCCGAGAAGCATGCCTCGCAGCAATCCGGCGGGTGCTCCACTCAGATGCGCACCCAGAGACCGCTGCGCTAGTCGACGCACTCGATCAATCAGCGCCTGCCGCCACCACGTCCCGGGGAGGGATTCGATGGCGATCACATCATCTGGAGCGCTACTAGCCGTGGCGTGAATTCCCTGCAGTGCCAGGAAACGCCGATAGTCGAAGGCCCCCGGATTGCGTGCCGGTTGTGCCTGTCCCAGGCGGCAGCGCAGCCGCACTCGATCCCCCCCGTGTGCGGCGAACTGATGGTCCCTCACGGTGACCTGCACCGGCCCGCATAAGGGTCGATGTTCTCCCCCTTCCGGTTGCCAGGACTCGGCGTCGAGTAGCAGGCGCAGACGGCGCTGATCGCCCTCGCTGCGGGGCACCGGCTCTCCATCCACCCGTCCCGTGAGCAGACCACGCTCGCCCCAGGCTGACAGATACCGTACGTGGTGTGGTGGTGACAGTCGTGTGGCCTGGTGGTGACGCAGACCACCGGCGCTGAACATGAGCAGAAGCAGAGATCCCGTCGTCAGGGGCGACGGCCCTTGACGCAGGAGCCAGAGCGCCAACAGCCAGACCCCACCGGCGACAGCCCCCCAATACTCTGGCGCCAGCGCCAGCATGTCGTCGGCGATGATGCCCGCGGCGAAGAGGAGAGCGATCCAGAAGGCGGGTCGACGGCGGGTAGGCGGACGGGGCGACATGGCAAGGTCACCGCAATCGCCATGCCTCGAAAAAACCGGCGGCGGGCTACATCTCGACCTAGGCGCAGCGCACGGGTATATTCGCCGATACGATGTTTATCCGACTCCTGCTGCTATTCACGCTGATTCCCGTCATCGAGCTCGCTCTCCTCGTCGAGGTGGGTGGTCGCATCGGCGTCGTGCCGACGATGGCCATCGTCCTCGGCACGGGTGCGGCGGGTGCCTGGTTGGCCCGCGCACAGGGCCTACGCGCGTTGCAGCGACTGCAGGAGGCCTTACGCTCGGCGATTTTTCCGGGAGAGGAGATCTTTGATGGCGTCGTCATCCTCGCCGGAGGGCTACTGCTGTTGACCCCTGGTTTTCTCACCGACATCCTCGGCTTCTGCGCCCTGATCCCCGGTACCAGGCACTTGCTGAAATCTCTGCTGAAGAGCCAGATGCGCAGTCGTATGCCAGGCGGGCGCGACGGGGCCGTTCACGTATCGTATACAGTTGAGTAGGAGTCCATTGACCGACGATCTGACCGGCAAACAACGACGTCATCTGCGAGCCTTGGGATATGCCCTGAAACCGACGGTTTCGGTGGGCAAAGCCGGCGTGACTGCAGCCGTCGTACGCTCCGTCGATGACGGCTACAAGACCA
>Ga0310124_10000561_pt1 | contig 25915 bp, 26 predicted proteins | sample CB11b_AW_Bot5_MG_FD_203507 | JGI IMG/M metagenome (GOLD analysis project Ga0310124, IMG submission 203507) | Marine microbial communities from Western Arctic Ocean, Canada - CB11b_AW_Bot5 | ecosystem: Environmental > Aquatic > Marine > Oceanic | place: Canada: Western Arctic Ocean | collected...
TGTGCAAGACATCCGAGTAATTTCGGGTTCAGTGCTCTCTGGACGCCGTGCCGAGGGTGATGTCCATGGTTTTCTGGGGCGGTATCACCAGCAAATATCCGTTCTTGTTGAAGGACGAACCCGCGAGTTCTTAGGTTGGCTGGCTCTTGGGTCGAATAAGTTTTCAACCATACGAACTTTTGTCTCGGCGTGGTTGCCACGTCGGAACTTTGCACTGACGACGTCGATGAATGGATCCCGTCGCACCATTATTCCGATCGGTATGTACGAACGTGTGATGCCAATGGATTTATTGGCAACTCCTTTGTTACGTGCCTTGGTTATGCAGGATGTCGAGCGAGCCGAGGAACTGGGATGTCTCGAGCTTGACGAAGAAGACCTTGCCCTTTGTACGTTCGTTGATCCTGGCAAGACGGATTTTTCGCCTCACTTGCGGCGGGTACTTGACATCTTGGAGAAGGAGGGCTAGCGAACGCTATGAAAACTTTACGGCGTTTGCTAGATTCGCAAGCGCATCACTTTGAACCAGGCGGAAAACTCCAACGGTTCTACGCGATTTGGGAAGCTCAGGATACGTTTTTGTTCACCCCGGGTTCTGTGTCCGCTGGCGCGTCACATGTCCGTGATGGCCTTGATTTAAAACGTCTGATGATGACCGTTGTGATTGCTCTTACCGGTTGCATTGCGATGGCGTTTTACAATACGGGTTACCAGGCAAATATGGCGATTGCTCAGGGTTCGGTGGCGCTTGATACATGGCAAACCGAACTGATGACGGTCTTAGGTGTTGGGTTCTTGCCTAATGATGTTATGAGTTGCGTGTTGCATGGTGCGCTCTATTACCTTCCTGTACTTGTTGTCACATTCCTCGTTGGTGGGCTTTGGGAGGTGTTGTTTGCGATTGTGCGAAAACACGAAATAAATGAAGGGTTTCTTGTCACGGGGATGTTGATTCCCTTGGTCCTTCCTCCGACGATTCCATTGTGGCAGGTTGCTCTTGGCACCTCGTTCGGTGTTGTCATTGGCAAGGAGATTTTTGGTGGCACTGGAATGAACGTACTGAATCCGGCACTGGTCACGCGTGCGTTCATCTTTTTTGCTTATCCAGCACAAATGTCTGGTGACGCGGTTTGGATTGCAGCCGATACGGCGGTGGATGCGGTGAGCGGAGCAACCGTGCTGGCAACTGCAACACTCGGCGGCGCTAGCGCGGTTGTCGATAGCTATGCTTGGTGGGATGCCTTCTTTGGATTTGTGCCGGGGTCAATGGGAGAGACTTCGACCCTGGCCTGCTTACTCGGTGCCGCCATACTGATTGGTAGCGGGATTGGGTCTTGGCGCATCATGCTGAGTGTTACCGTTGGCACGTTTATGATGGCGTCCGCGTTGAATACGATTGGGTCAGCGACTAATCCATTTTTTGATGTTGCGCCAGCCTGGCATTTCGTTGCTGGTGGTTGGGCGTTTGGGACCGTCTTCATGGCAACCGAACCTGTGACAGCACCTGCTTCCATTCGTGGCCACTATATCTATGGATTCCTCATTGGGGTGCTTTGTGTGTTGGTCCGCGTTGTTAACCCGGCGTATCCAGAAGGCATGATGTTGTCTATCCTGTTTATGAACTTGTTTGCGCCGTTGATCGATTATTTCGCGGTTCAGGCGAATCTACGTCGTCGGAGGGCCCGGTATGCAAGGTAGTGTCTTTTATAACCTGGGATTTGCGGCGGTCGTGTGCGTAGTGTGTGCCATCTTTGTGTCGTCGTCGGCCGTAGCATTGCGAGATCGTCAGGAAGCGAATGCACTGCTGGACATGCAACGCAATGTCCTTGTCGCAGCGGGGTTGGCTGTCAGTGATGAAGTGCTTTCGCCTAAAGAGGTTACGAGTCGTTTTTTACAAATCAGACAAGTGGTTATCGAATTGGAAACAGGAGAGGCAACAAACATAGTTCCCTCGTCTTTTGATCCTCGAGCTGCGGAAGGAGACCCGGAGCAGAGTCACTTGGCTCCGCCGAATAATGCTGGTCTGAGTAGAGTTGCAACGCATGCGCTGGTGTACGAGATTCGTGACACTAACGATGCTCTCGAGTCGGTGATTCTTCCTGTGCACGGTCTTGGGTTGTGGGGGATCTTGTACGGGTTTGTTGCGCTTGATGCCGACCTCGACACCATTCGAGGATTGACGTATTACGAGCACAAGGAAACGCCGGGGTTAGGTGGAGAAGTTGATAATCCGCGGTGGAAGAATCTGTGGACTGGGAGGAAGGTGTTTGGATCGAATGACCGGCCGGTTATCGAGGTCACACGCGGTCGTGCCGGGTCTCCAGAGGATGACCCTCATCGTGTGGATGGTTTGGCTGGCGCGACAATGACGAGCCGTGGAGTAACGAACATGATGCGGTTTTGGCTCGATGAAAATGGATTTAAACCGTACCTTAATGTGCTAAGACGAGACAACGGGTGATGGCGAAGACACGCGATGTTCTGATCGATCCTTTATTTAACAACAACCCGATTGCACTCCAAGTGCTTGGGATATGTTCGGCGCTGGCTGTCACGACCAAGATGGATACTGCGTTTGTGATGAGTGTGGCTGTTATCGCTGTCACGATGTCATCGAATTTTCTTATCAGCGCGTTACGGCATCAAATTCCGACAAACATCCGTATCATCATTCAGCTGACGATCATTGCATCATTGGTAATCGTAGTTGACCAAATCTTGAAGGCGTATTTTTTTGAGATCTCGAAGCAATTAACGGTGTTTGTGGGGCTCATCATTACCAATTGCATCATTATGGGAAGGGCTGAGGCCTATGCCATGCAAAATCCTCCGACCGCTAGTCTGGTAGACGGGTTCGGTAACGGACTTGGCTACGGTGCCATTTTGATGGTGACGGCGTTTGTCCGAGAGTTGTTTGGTTCAGGGACCGTTCTTGGTGCTTCTGTCTTTCCTCTTGCGGCCGAAGGGGGTTGGTACACGCCGAATGGTCTGATGGTGCTGTCGCCTGGGGCCTTTTTTATTATTGGGTTTTTGATTTGGGTACTCCGGGTGTGGAAACCCGAGCAAGTGGAGAGCGATTAAGTGCTCGAGCATTATTTAAGCCTGGCGGTGAAGGCGATTTTCGTCGAAAACATGGCCCTGGCATTTTTTCTGGGCATGTGTTCGTTCTTGGCTTCGTCTCGGCAGGTCAAGACAGCTATGGGACTTGGTGGTGCGGTGATTTTTGTGCTTGTTGTCACCGTCCCCTTGAATAACCTTCTGTATAAGCACGTACTCAGTTCCGGCGCGATGGACTGGGTACACCCGTCATTAGCGGTTTACGACCTGTCGTTTCTCGGATTTCTCTGCTATATCGGCACTATTGCGGCAATGGTACAGATTGTCGAAATGACGTTGGATCGTTTTTTTCCAGCCTTGCACGCGGCTCTAGGCATCTTTTTGCCACTTATCGCCGTCAACTGTGCGATTCTCGGCGCCTCTCTGTTTATGGTTGAGCGGAGTTATACCTTGGCCGAGAGTGCGGTGTTCGGACTTGGATCGGGTATCGGGTGGGCTCTTGCGATTGTGGCACTTGCCGGGATTCGTGAGCGACTACGGTATTCGAATCCGCCTGATGGTCTTCGCGGCCTCGGGTTGACATTTATTCTGGTCGGGTTAATGGCCATTGGGTTTATGGCTTTTTCTGGAGTGCAACTGTAGTGGTTATTGAGGTTTCGCTTGGTGTTGCGATGCTGACCGCAGTGGTTGTCTCCCTCGTGGGGTTTTTGATGATCGCGAGGAGGCAACTAGTGGCGACTGGTGACGTGACCATTACGGTCAACGGTGATGCTGAGAAGGCATTGCAGACGTCAGCCGGTTCAACTTTGCTCGGGACGCTTGCGGATAATCAGATTTTTATTCCCTCGGCGTGTGGTGGAAAGGGGAGTTGCGGCGTTTGTAAAGTCAAAGTTCTCGATGGTGGTGGTGCAATTCTTCCCACGGAACGGAGTCATATTAGTCGGGGCGATGTACGGGATTGCGTGCGTCTGTCCTGTCAAGTAAAGGTAAAGCAGGATTTGGATATTGAGATTCCACCGGAAATCTTCAATGTTCGACAATGGCAATGCAGGGTTCGTTCGAATCACAATGTCGCGACGTTCATTAAAGAGCTTGTTCTTGAGTTGCCTGAAGGCGAAGACGTGCCATTTCGCGCCGGTGGATACATTCAAATTGAGGCGCCTGCCGGGACGTACGACTATAAGAATTACGCCGTCGAGGAAGAATACAAATCCGATTGGGACCAGTTTAATTTATGGAGGTATAAAGCGGTGCTCGACGAGCCGGTCACTCGCGCCTATTCAATGGCAAACTATCCGGATGAAAAAGGCGTCATCATGTTGAACGTACGCATAGCATCGCCGCCACCTCGCGCGCCGGAGGGAACTCCGCCCGGCAAAATGACATCCTATCTCTTTAGTCTTAAACCAGGTGATGAGGTTACGATCTCAGGGCCGTTTGGTGAGTTTTTTGCTAAAGATACCCAGGCGGAGATGATTTATGTCGGCGGTGGCGCGGGAATGGCGCCGATGCGGTCTCATATCTTCGATCAATTTCGTCGGTTGAATACAAACCGTAATATCAGTTTTTGGTACGGTGCGCGAAGTCTTCGAGAAGCGTTCTATGTTGAAGATTTTGATGCGATAGCCTCAGAGCATACGAACTTTAAATGGCGCCTTGCGCTGTCTGAGCCTCTTCCTGAAGACGAGTGGACGGGAAAGACCGGTTTTATTCACCAGGTCTTATACGATAACTACCTCAAGGACCATCAAGCTCCCGAAGACGTGGAGTACTATCTTTGTGGCCCACCGATGATGCTCAAAGCCTGTATGGACATGCTCGATAGTCTTGGCGTTGAGCGAGATAACATCCTGTTTGACGATTTTGGGTAAGCCTCCATGCGCGAGATGCAGTTCGCGTGGATGGTGTTCGCGGTCGTCAGCTGTAATGACGCTGTGCCCGATACAGGTCAGCACAGAGAGCTATATACCATCGCAGGTGAGACGATGGGGACCACGTACACGGTCAAGGTTGTGTCGACCGAGGACGAATTTGATCTCGCGAGAACTCGTTTGACAATCGAAAAACGACTCGCACAGATTAATGCTCGGATGTCCCATTACCTCGTAGATTCTGAGATAGCGACGTTTAATCGGTCATACACGACGGAACCCTATCCTCTGTCCTCGGAGACCGTTGACCTTATCGCAAAGGCGAACGATATAAGCCGTGTGAGTAGTGGGGCATTTGATGTCACAGTTGGTCCCTTTGTCGATGCGTGGGGGTTTGGACCAAAAGGGCCACCGGCGACACTTCCAGATAGTCAAGTACTGGATGGACTTAGGGCATTTGTCGGGTACGAACTGCTGGCTGTTGACCGCGAGGCATCGGCTGTTCGCAAGCTGCGGAAAGAGTTGACGGTAGACCTATCAGCAATAGCCAAAGGCTACGCTGTTGACGCAATCTCGGCGGTACTTACTGATTTCGGCTCGACTGATTATCTGGTTGAGATTGGCGGTGAGTTACGTGCTAGCGGAAACGGGCAGCAAGACAGCCCTTGGCGAGTCGCGATCGAGCGGCCTGATCCTAGACAGGTGTCAAAGGTTCGTATTATCGAGCTTCGCGATCAATCTATCGCAACATCTGGGGAGTATCGAAATTATTACGAGCGAGATGGGGTACGAGTGTCGCATACGATTGATCCGCGGACGGGACGTCCGGTGTCGCATCAGCTCGTAGCCGTCTCCGTCCTTGCTGATCAGTGTGCGTTTGCAGATGCGCGGGCGACGGCGCTGGAAGTGCTTGGCCCGGAAGATGGATATGCACTCGCGATTGAGCAAGGCTGGGAAGCACTCTTCCTGATTCTTAATGAAGATGGGAGATTTGTCGAACGTGCGACGCCCACGTTCAATCAGCACGTAGAATAAGCGTATGGGGTTGTTTCTCCTGACCGTCATCGTGATCGCGGGTGTCATGCTTATTATGGCCGTCGGTCTTTTGTTTAAGTACCCCTGCCTTCGTGGTTCGTGCGGAGGTTCTGATGTTCTAGATCATGAAGGCGAGTCACTTCGGTGTGATGCATGCCCTCGTCGTCATAGTGGATCCTAGGTGACGGTGTAAGTTTTACGAACTGAGAAGACGAGTCACGGCGTCTACAATAATTTCGTCATCAGCTGGATCGACAGTTAATAGATCAAGAAGTAACTCGTCGTGGTCGATGCGACCAATGATCGGGGGGCTGTTTGCGCGCAGTAGTTGTTCGATACTCGAAGTCGATTTGGTGTCAACGTGAATCGCAATCGCTCGACTCGGTAGTGTGATATCTGGCGTACTGCCCCCACCGATCTTTGCTGAGGTGTGCCGAATCGCAGTGGTTAGTCCTGCAAATTCGGCGAAGCGAAGCGCGAGAGATTTGGCACGTTGCTCTGTGTGCTTTGGGTCTGTATTCATCATCCTCGTGACAGGAACTGTTTTATGTGCCCGTCCTGCCGCGTGCTCAATTAGAGTCGCTTCAAGACTTGCCAAGGTGAGTTTGTCGACGCGCAATGCCCGCATAAGGGGATGACTTCGTATGCGTGTTAGAGCCGACTCCGCTCCGACAATGAGACCAGCTTGAGGTCCACCAAGAAGTTTGTCTCCACTAAAGGTACACACGGTTACCCCCGCAGTGATGCTTTGTTGAACGGTTGACTCGGATGGTGTCGCACTCGTCTCGGCTAGGAGACCGCTTCCCAGATCTTCAACGACTGGGATAGTAAACCGAGAACCGACTGCCGTTAATTCATCGAGAGCCGGTCGTTCTGTGAATCCCGAGATAGAAAAATTTGACGGGTGTACTCGCAAGATGAGACTCGTACGCTCATTAATGGCTCCGGTATAGTCGGTTGCTTTCGTGCGGTTGGTGGTGCCGACTTCTCGGAGGATTGCGCCAGACTGTCGAAGGACATCTGGGATTCTAAAGCCCCCACCGATCGCGACCATTTCACCGCGAGATATAATTACTTCGCGGCCTTCTGCGAGCGCAGCCAATACGAGTAAGACTGCTGCGGCGTTGTTGTTAACAACAATGCCAGATTCAGCGCCAGTGAGTTGTGCTAAAAGTGCAGTGGCATGCGTTGTCCGACTGCCTCTTTCGCCAGCCTCAATGTCGTACTCTAAATTGCTATATCCAGAAGCGAGTGCCGTTAGATTTTCGATCGCAGAGTGACTGAGCGGGGCTCGACCGAGGTTCGTGTGCACAATTATTCCGGTGGCATTCACCACCGTCTTAAGAGACGGTGCTAAGGTTTGTCGCAATCGGTCGGCGAGTTGTCCTAGGATGTAGAACGTAGCGGTTTCTAGATCATCGAGTTTGATTTCTGATGCCAGTAGTTGTTCTCGTAGTCGTGAGTTGATAGCACGCAGCTGTTGGAGAGTCAGCGCGTGTCCGTAGGATGCTTCCAGTTCGCGGACAGCATCAGAGCGCATTAGGTGGTCCACTGAGGGAATTACACGTAAGTCAGGCATAGGCAAGGGTGGCACTGCATCATGACATTTGAAGGCAAGGCCTTGCTGAGCGTTAGGCGTTCAGGATACCATCACGCCGCGTTTGAGCGATGAGCGATACGCGCATTCCATCTGACACGACTGACGACCGTACCGACGATCTGCCTGATCATCGTCCACGCGACCGTTTTTGGCCGTATGTTGATTTACCTGAGGAACCGTCGGACGCTGAGTTGGCCGCGCTTGACCCGGACTTGGAAGACGCGCTGTTTGGTCGTAGCGATCGACCGTTTTCAGTGACTCTGAGTTTCTCGGTCTTTCCAGGAGAGAACTACCAGCGAGCTGTTGTGCTGGCAAACCAGGCGTCGAATTACCGTACGGTTGGAACTGCGGATTCCATGCGTCATTTTGCGCGGTTTTGTCCGGATGATGTGAAGGGCTTACGTAGCTTATTTGAGCTAGTTGAAGGCACGAAAGATTGCGAAGTTCTGATAGACGACCGGCCTGTGCCATATGCTCGAGAGCTTTGGTTACCACTACTGTGGGTTTTGCTTCTCGAATGACGCGTGCGGAGAAGTCTTTTGAAGGCGGGTTATGTTTTTTCTGAGAAATATGTGTGTGAATTGTCTTTCCGTGCTGTTTAGAGGAAACAGCTTTCCGCTCATGGCTAGTAACATGCGGTCGATGAGATACCCGTGACCTTTCAGGAGGCGAAGTCGGAGTCATGCGTGCGTTATTGAGTGTTTCGGATAAATCAGGATTGGTTGAACTGGGTCGAGGATTAGTCGACCGAGGTGTTGAACTTATTTCAACGGGAGGTACCGCTCGGACGTTGTCAGAAGCAGGTCTTCCGGTCACCGGGATTTCGGAAGTTACCGGATTTCCAGAGATGATGGATGGGCGTGTCAAGACGCTGCATCCAGCTGTACACGGCGGTATTTTGGCGCGACGAAACCGGTCGGATGACTTGGAAGCGATTCGTGGTCAAGGCATCGATACCATTGATCTTGTGGTCGTTAATCTATATCCGTTTGTTCAGGCGGCGGAGGCTGAAGAAACAACGTTTGATGAACTTATTGAGCAGATTGACATCGGCGGTCCGAGCATGGTTCGTGCAGCTGCAAAAAACTTTCAGGATGTGATGGTTGTTGTAAACCCGAAAGATTATCTACGGGTGCTTGAGGTGATTGATGGTAACGGAAATGACAACATCGCCTTTCGATTTTCGCTTGCACAGAAAGCATTTGCGCATACCGCTGCGTATGACACGACAATTGCGACAGCATTGGAGGCAGTTGATACTAATGATGGATTACTGTCGCGAAGGCCTCTGACATTTGATGGTATTACGCCGGACCACTTACTTGTGAGGGCTGCGAAAATTCAGGATCTCCGTTACGGTGAGAATCCTCATCAACCCGCTGCTTTCTATGCCGACGGTGAGTGGGGATTTGGTGCGGCCCAGGTGCTCCAGGGGAAGGCACTGTCATTCACGAACTTGCTTGACCTAGACGCCGCAGCGCGTCTTGCGCTTGAGTTTACGGAGCCGACAGCAGTCGTTATCAAGCATACGAACCCTTGCGGTGTGGCGACAGCGCCTTCGCTTGCAAAGGCCTATGTGAAGGCACGAGAGGTCGATCCGCTTTCAGCTTTTGGCGGAATCGTTGGATTAAATAGGGCTCTAGATGCTGATACTGCCGGCGCGATCGCTGAAACCTTTATCGAGTGTGTCGTTGCACCCAAGGTAGACGATGATGCACGAGAAGTGCTTTCAGGTAAGAAAAATCTGCGGTTGGTGGTGGCTGATTTTTCTTCTCAGAATGAAGATAGTCGAAAAGATGTTCGGTCAATCATGGGTGGTTGGCTCGTCCAGGATCGAGACCGAGTTGTGGAGGGTGAGTCCGCGTGGTCAGATGGTTTAGAAGTATCGTCCGCGACAGCGCTACGTGTCGTGACGAAGCGTCAACCCACCGATGAGGAGTGGGTTGCACTCCGTTTTGCATGGCGAGTATGCGCACACGTCAAATCCAACACAATTATTTTTTCACATATGGATCGTATTGCGGCTGTGGGCGCTGGTCAGATGAGTCGTGTTGATGCGGTAAATGTAGCAACGGCCAAGGCTGGCAAGCCTTTAAAAGGGACCGTCGCAGCGTCTGATGCATTCTTTCCCTTTCGTGATGGTCTTGACGGAATTGCAGCAGCGGGTGCGACGGCGGTGGTGCAACCAGGTGGGTCAGTGCGTGATGAAGAGGTTATCGAGGCTGCTGACGAGCATGGTGTCGCTATGGTGTTTGCAGGTAGGCGACACTTTCGGCATTAACGGTTTCCGTGTGGTGTTTGCCCTACAAGGGCAGCTGCCGGGAGTGTGATTAAGACGAGTAAGAGCATTAGGAACTCAGAGTCTCCAAAATTATACTCAAACATTCCTGCAGTGAGCATACAAGCAACTGACGCAAGTCCGGCCGCCGCTAATGCGCGCGACTGTGGTTGACGAAATCGTTGTCGTAAGTCAAGTACAACCATCACAACAAACCAGCCCCAGAGTAGTAGAGCCGGAAGTCCACGCTCAGCTGCGATTTGCAGAGGAACATTATGAAGATGTTGGTTGACTTCGTTTACGCCGGTTGGCGGACGGTAGTCCGCATAGACGACCTGAACCATTTCAGGACCGACGCCGGTAATTGGATGGTCTCGAACCATCGCAGTGCCAGCGGTTACCATTGCGAGTCGGTCACGGTTTGTGGGATCCTGGAGATCAAAGGTTGAATAGACGCGGTCGATTACAGTTGTAGGTGCGACGGCAATAAACACAGCGGCCGCAATGGGCGCAATAACAACCAGCCGAAAGTTTTTTAACGCAAGCAGTAGTCCAACGCCTACGCACGCTCCAAGTAGCGCGTTTCGGGTCAATGTTACGACCAATGCCACGATGAGCGCCGGCAGCACGATGAGTGCCCACGTCCGTTCACTGGTCCCAAACAAGATGCGCGAAACGGCAACCGTGATGATTAGCATAAGTAGCCCTGAATAGGTCATGTAATGTCCCATTGAACCACTTGGCCGTTGCCCTAAGTTGTCGTATTCAAGGATTGCGTACTGCACGACACCGATAACGGCAGCAACAGCACCAACCGTTAGGACTACCGTCGCGATCGTTGAGGCTCGCTGTCCTTGCGCTAAACGGAAGACGACGGGTACGACCAAAAATAGTAAAACCTCTTTCGATTCGATGAAACTGGTCAGCGGTTGGATAGAAAAAGCGACGCTCAGGAGAGTCCAGGCAGCGTAAATAACCAGTGGTAAAAAAAATCTTGGTGCGAAGGATGCGTAGGGCTGGTTAATAACGAGTCTGCCCCAAAGTGCGACGAGCACAGTCAGAATAATCGAGGATGCTGCGATTGAGAGAGGGAGTGCAAACACGAACAGTAAAAGCAGACGCCATGCCCAACTTTCAGTTGCAGTGTCGGCCGGTTCGGTTGTAGCGAGCCGATTCTGTGATGTCATCTGGCATCCGCTCGGCGCTGGTGTACCCCAAATCTTTTAATGAAGACGCCTGCTAAAAACGGACTAAGGGTCGATCGTGGCCTCTTCAGTGAGCATTACTGGGATATCGTCCTTAATCGGATAGACTCTCAGACATTCACCGCATTTTAAGCCGGCTCCATCGGTTGTCAGCACGACCGGCGTCTTGCAGGCGGGACAAGCTAGAATCTCCAGTAGCTCTGGGGCGACACTCATGCGTCAGTGTTTCACTATAGCAGGAACGGAAACCGAAAGTTTATCTCTTGTCTGACGTGCTGTGGCTATGGAAGAATCAGTCAGTTAATGAATCTATTTCTAGACAGACGTCAGAGGAGCGGTTGTTTCGCCGTATTTTATGCGTGTATGGCATTCCTGGCGACAGGGAGTGCCGCGATTGCCCAGACTGTCACTAGTCAAACATTTGACGATCAAGCTTCATCGTATCGCCTGTTTATGCTTGGTCGGCATTTTGAAGGCGAAGGTGAGCTGGAGTCAGCTATCGCCGCGTTTCGCGATGCCGCTCAACTCGATAGGGAAGCAGCTGAGCCGTTAGCGGAATTGTCAGGATTATTCGCACGTGCCGGACGGGCAGATGAAGCAATCACGGCTGGTGAAGAAGCCCTTATTAGAGATTCTGAGAATCGGACTGCACACCGTATTCTCGGCCTGACATATGCGTCATCAGCTGGTGGGCGCGAAGCTGCTAGTCGTGACGTCACACGCGCCATTTCTCATCTTTCTCAAGCACGCGGGGCATTAATTTCTGATTTGCAGGTTGACCTGACGTTGGCCCGTTTATATCTCAGAACGGATGCAATAGATGATGCGACTGTGCTGCTTGAGGAACTCGCTCGTGACGAACTTGGCGTAATAGAGATTTCATTGTTGCTATCTCAGGCATACGAGCAAGCTGGTCGGCATGACATCGCTCTTGAAACGCTTGAAACGGCCGTTATTACTGGAAGACCGTCATACCGTTCTTTGGCATGGTTAGGCGAGATGTACGAACAGCGCAGACGCTGGCGAGAAGCGGCGGGCGCGTATGCGCAGGCTGTTGCGCTGAATCCAAGAAACGCTTCTGTGCGCCGTCGTCTTGCGGGCGCATTATTGGAATTTGGAGAGATAGACAGAGCGAGGGTAGTACTGCAGGAGCTTATCGAGATGCGTCCGAGGGACGCTGCGAGTTTGCATTTACTAGCAGAAGTTGAACTTGAGTTGAATAATTTTACTTCGACCGAATCGATTGCTCGGCAACTGGTGGAACTGGAACCAGAAGGATTACGTGGACCGTTTGTGCTCGCTCAAGTACATAGCAGGCGCCGCGAGCATCAGGCAGTTGTTGACACGTTGCAGCCGGTAGTTGACGCGGCCCGTACTCGAGATGTTCGTCCCGATCGACTAGCTCGGTCTATTTCGTTGCTTGGGTTTACGTATGGACAGCTTGGCAATTTTGAGGCAGCTATTCAGATTTATGAAGCTGCTATCGAGGAGATGCCGAGTAACCTGGCATTTCAGTCCAGGCTAGCTCGTGCGTACGTTGAGGTCGACCGTCATTCGGATGCGACACGTGTGCTTGCAGAAGCACGTAGGAATCATCCAGAAGATGTTTCTCTCGTTTTAGTCGAGGCAGAAATTTTTATTAGCCGTGGGGATATTGACCGTAGCGAATCTTTGCTACAAGAACTGGTCGAGACGAACAAAGAAGATCCTCGAGGATTTCTGGCCCTTGCCAGTTTTTACAGTGAGTATCGTCGATTAGAGGATGCCGTAGAACTGTTAGTAACGGCTCAGCAGCGGTTCCCAGAAGATAATTCGATCAGGTTTCAGCTGGGCGCTGCATTCGAACAAAATGAACGCATCGTAGATGCGGAACGTGTTTTTCGTGAATTACTCGACCGCGACCCAGAGCATGCGCCAACACTCAATTACTTAGGGTATATGTTGGCCGATCGAGGTGAGCGACTAGAAGAATCGGTAACGCTTATTGAACGTGCGATCGCGGAAGATCCGCATAATGGTTCCTATCTCGACAGCCTCGGTTGGGCTTACTTCAAGTTGAACCGTTTCGACCTCGCTGAATCTTCATTGAGGGCAGCTGGCGACCAATTGCAGACTAATTCGGTTGTTCAGGATCACTTGGGTGATCTACTTAACAGCATGGGGAAGTACGCTGAGGCAATAGAGGCGTGGGAACATGCGCTTAGCGGCGACGGGGATGTGATCGATCCTGATGCGATTGAACGAAAGATTGGCGTTGCAGAGCGTCAGATAGAAGAAAAACGTTAGAAGAGCCTTTGGCTTCTTGCCGTCGTAGCATCTATTCGTTTTCGTTGTGCCTTTCAGGACTTTTCTTGACGGCATGCGCCGCATCCATTGATCAAATTAGAGTTCCTTCTGGAACACCGGTGATTGTTTCTGAACACGAGGCCATTTGGGACGATCTATCTAGGCCGTGTCGAAGTGTACGAAGTGCTGACCTTGTGGTGATGTTTCGCGGTTATACCGGACAGCGATTTTTTCGTCGAACCCGAGCCCGTGCGGCGGTAAAACGACCCGGGTTTTTGAGACTTGAAGGAATGGCACCCTTTGGTGCACCAGCTTTTATTTTGATCGCGAAGCCTGGTCATGCGACCTTGTTGCTTCCTCGGGAACGCCAGGTCGTTCTCGACGCATCAGCTTCCGATTTGCTGTACTTTCTGTCCGGATTGTCGCTCGAACCAGATGATGTCCACGCTTTGTTGACCGGTTGTGTAATTCAAGACGGAGTGTCTCTTTCTGCGCGGGCTTACGGAGACGATTGGGTCGCGATTGATTTAAGTGGTGGGGCGACGGTTTATTCCCGCCGGTCCGGTATTACCCCAGTAATCAGTATTGGTACTCTTGGAAACCTTGTAGTTGAATATTCTGAACACGTACGAGGATTGCCAAGAAAGTTACGGATCCAGACGGTTGATGCATCATCTCCTACTGATCTCACGATTGAGTTATCTCAAGTTAATGTGAATATTGAAATAAATCCAGAGGCTTTCGAGGCGTCAGTGCCGGCGACGTTCTCTCCAGTAGCGTTTGCTGATTTTCAGCTTCAGTCGCCAACAGAAGATCGATCTTTAGCAACGGACGGTGGGCGGTGAAGCTGGAACGGACTAGCTTTCAGATGCGTTTGCGTGCCTTTGCCAAGATCAATCTTGGTCTGCATATTCTTGGTCTGCGTCCCGATCGGTTTCATGAGGTACGGACGATATTGCAGACTATCGAACTACATGACACTCTCCTGCTGAGCGTCCGTCGTGGTCCATTCATAGTTAGAAGTCGGGCTCAAGCGATGCCGCAAGATCACGATAATTTAATATGGACGGCTGGTGTCGCACTGTGGCGTGCGATTGGACGCACTGGAATACCCGAAGGTGTTGCTATGACAGTAACTAAAAGAATTCCGGCAGCGGCTGGTTTGGGGGGGGCAAGTAGCGATGCCGCGGCCGCGCTTGTGCTTTTTCGTAAACTTTGGGCGCCTAGAAAGGGGATTCGCTTTCTTCGTGAGGTTGCAGCTAGCGTGGGTTCAGACGTGCCATTTTTTTTTGATGGTGGAACGGTATTGGCAACAGGTCGTGGGGAGCGCACTAGACAGTTGGCACCACTTGAATGTCAATGGATTGTTTTGGCCTTGCCGGAATTCGGTGTTAAGACGCCTCAAGCCTATCGTTGGTGGGACGGTTTATCAGACAGCAAAAGAAGGAAATATCTGCGGCCGCTGTCTACGAGATGGAGAAGTCGGCTTGACCTTTTGAGTAATGACCTTCAGGGACCTGTCGTCGAACAATATCCAGCGATTGCCGAGATGACCGAACGTCTCCGAGTAGTTGGTGCGCGTGGGTCAGCTATGAGTGGTAGTGGCTCAGCCGTTTTTGGTCTATTCGCTACTCAGGCAGAAGCGGTTGTGGCTCGGCGGCGTATTCGGAAGCCTGGTTGGCGGACCTGGATCACACGAACTATTTTGAGAAGTGATTACGTCCGCCTTGCGGCCCCTGCGCGCATCGACTAAAGTATTTTGTTTCAGCCGCGTTCGTATGGTGTCGATGTGCGAAACCGGCTTCGCCGGGGGGCGGAGTGACGGCCTGGCCGAGGCGTGCTGCTATTCGATGGGGCGTGGCCAAGCGGTAAGGCGCGGGATTTTGGTTCCCGTATTCGAAGGTTCGAATCCTTCCGCCCCAGCCATTTGTGAAGGAATAAATACTTGTGCCGACGCACAATGGAGACCTGAAGATCTTTTCTGGAAGTGCCCATCCTGAGCTGGCACGTGAGATTGCTGACGGGCTTGGAGTCTCGATCGGACGTGCTGCGCTTCGGCGGTTCTCAGATACAGAAGTTTCTTTTCAAATTGACGAAAACATTCGGGGCACTGATGTGTTTGTAGTGCAACCAACGTGCACTCCGGTGGACGAGCATTTGGTCGAGTTGTGCGTCATGATTGATGCATTCCGACGGTCATCTGCTGCCAGAATTACAGCGGTCTTGCCGTATTATGGTTACGCGCGTCAGGATCGAAAGGACAAGCCAAGAGTACCCATATCTGCAAAGTTGGTTGCAAACCTTTTGGGAGCTGCTGGCACGAATCGAGTGTTAACCATGGACCTTCACAAGGCCCAGATTCAGGGATTTTTTGATATCCCGGTTGACCATCTTTTTGCGGCTCCTGTTTTCATTGATTATTTATCGCGGGTGGAACTCAGCCAAAACGTCACGATTGTGTCCCCTGATGCTGGTGGTGTGGAGCGCGCTCGGGCATATGCAAAACGACTTAATGCCGACCTCGCGATTATTGACAAACGGCGCTCTGAGGGTGGGCATGCGGAGGTAATGCATGTGGTCGGGCAGGTGAAAGACCGAGTCTGTATTATTCAAGATGACATTGTTGATACTGCCGGCACACTGCAGCAGGCTTCTCAGGCACTCAAAGATAGCGGTGCAGCAAGTGTTATGGCCTGTGCGGTTCATGGTGTGTTGTCCGGACCTGCTTTTCAGCGCATTGACGATTCTGTGTTAGAGCAACTCATCGTAACTAACACGATTCCCCTACGTGACGATTTTGCTAGGTCAGATAAGGTCCAGGTTTTGTCTGTGGCGAACCTGCTTGGACAAGCGATACAAAGTATTCATCAGGAGACTTCGGTGTCTTCGTTGTTTGTGTAGGTGGGTTATTAAATAAGGGTTTAGAGGGCGAGACGTATGCAAGCTTCATTGGTAGCGACTAAAAGAGAAACGCGTGGGAAAAATGAGGCGCGTAGATTACGCGTATCCGGTCATATTCCAGCCGTGGTTTACGGAGGCCCGGCGAAAGAATCTATACCGGTTTCCGTTGATCCAAAAGAATTACTTCGAATTCTTTATTCCGACTCTGGAGTTAATACATTGATCGACCTTGAGTTGGCGGGTGGTGATTCTAGTCAGGTACTGGTCAAAGATTTTCAGTTAGACCCGGTTTCAAGCGAACTACTGCATGTTGATTTTTATCGGTTAGCAATGGACAAAGCCATTACGGTTATGGTGCCGGTGACGCTGACCGGTGAAGCCATAGGTGTCAAGCAGCAGGGTGGTTTATTGGACTTTGTGAACCGTGAAATCCAGGTCGAATGTATGCCGACCGAAATCCCTGAGAATATTAAGGTCGATGTCCAAGAGCTCAATATAGGTGATGGCGTCCGTGTCCGAGATGTTGTTGAGGGCGTCATCTGGAAACCAATCAGTGAGCTTGACACCTTACTTGTTCATGTAACGCCGCCGAAGGTTGAAGAGGAACCTGAAGAAGAAGAGGCTTTAGCTGAAGGAGCGGCTGCATCAGAGACTGATGGCGAGTCTGAGGCTGAAAAGAAGGCTGACGACGGTGCCGCTAGTGACGGAGACAAGTAGCTTCTAGGTACGTACTTCTTGCGGAGGCGACGTGAAGTTAATTGTCGGGCTCGGCAATCCAGGAGACAGGTATCGCGGAACGAGGCACAACGTCGGATTTGATGTTGTCGACCTTGTGGCGAAGCGTCGCGGATTAGTATTTGGATCGTGCGCGGTTGATGCCTTGTTGGCCAGAGAGCGAGGACTTGGGGCGACTGTGATGCTGGCCAAGCCAACAACGTATATGAATTTGAGTGGAGTTGCTGTGCGGGACCTGTGTCACTACTACCGGATTGACCAGGGGGAGTTACTAGTTGTTGCAGACGATGTTAATCTGCCACTCGGGAAGTTGCGTGCAAGGCGGCACGGTTCAGATGGCGGCCATAACGGATTTGGTTCGATTATCGAAGTATTGAGTACAGCCAAATTTGATCGCTTACGGCTCGGAGTAGGGCGAAGAGATGATCGATCTGACCTCGCCGACTACGTGTTGGACCGATTCAGTCAGGAAGAACGTAAAGAAATAGATTGTGCGATTGAACGAGCGGCTTTTGCAATTGACGTGTTCTTGGAGCACGGTACTGATACGATGATGGAGCAGTTTAACCGGGGAGAGTCCCCGGATTCGTCTAAATAGCTGGTTGCTATTACTCCTTGTCGCTGTTTGTGGCGGCCGTCGAGTCCGAAAGGAGACCGATGAGCGATTCACGACAATACGAGTTGCTTTACGTCGTTAGTCCGGTAGTAACAGAGGACGGCGTTACGGAGTTGCATGCCCGAATCGAAGAAATTGTGCAGCAACTCGGTGGCAGCATTGAACAAACTGACAATTGGGGACGCCGTCGTTTGGCGTACGAAATTGGTCGCCATCGTGATGGCACGTATGTGCTTGAGCTGGTAAATGCACCTGGGTCGATACTTTCAGAGTTAGACCGGCGTCTTCGCGTGATGGATGAGTTACTGAGACATTTAATTGTTCGGGTCGATGAAGATCTACGGAAGGCAGCCCGTGCGAAAGCGCGACGAGAAGCGAAGAATCCAACAACTAAGAGTGTCGGTAGTGCGAGCGATCCTGCTGCTGTTCAGCCGTCCGGTGAGACTAGTGACGTTCCGTCTGTTTCTGCTGTAGAAGCACCGGCGTCGACAACGGAGGTGAACGAATGAGTCCTGGAAGGCGACCAACGCAGGATCGATCAGATCGTGGTGGCGCAAAAAAAGATGGTGCGCGGCACGGCGGTGCTGGCGGCGGCGGCGGCGGGATGATGCGTCGTCGGAAAGTTTGCCGATTCTGTGTCGATAAAATAGATTTTATCGACTATAAAGACGTGCGTGTCTTGATGATGGCGATTCCTGAACGTGGCAAGATTCAGCCTCGACGACTGTCAGGAACGTGCGCAAAACACCAACGTAAATTAACAACGGCGGTAAAGCGTGCGCGGCAGCTGGCGTTAATTCCTTACGTGACCGAATAACACGGCGAGAACGAGGTTGCTATGGAAGTAATCCTACGCGAAACAATCGATAATCTAGGTAGACGAGGTGAGATTGTCGATGTTAAAAGAGGGTACGCGCGTAATTTTTTATTGCCACAGAAAATGGCATTACCTGTGACCGATGCGAATAAGCGACAGGTGGAGCGTGAGCGTGAGGCGGTAGAGTTACGCGAGTCAGGGGAACGCAAGGTTGCAGAGGATCACGCAAAACGCTTGCAGTCAGTCGAGTGTTTAATAGCTCGGCGCGTGGGTGAAACAAATACGCTATATGGTTCGGTCACAGCAGCAGACATTGCAGAGTTCTATGAGAAACAGCAGATTGCTGTTGATAAACGGAAGATTCAACTCAGTGAGCCACTTAAAGAACTTGGGGAATTTCAGGTTGCCATACGGTTGCACCGAGATGTAACGGCTGAGATTACCGTAAAGGTGACTAACGAAGCTGCAAGCACTATTGATACTGACGAGCCTGAACAAGCACGAACATCATCAGAGTAGAGCAGGTCGCGTCAACCCTTGAGAAGGGTGCAGTTATAGAGGGGCATGAGTCGCGATATGATCCAGCAAGTCACTGTTCCTTCTGAAAAACCGCTTCCACACAACCTTGAAGCGGAACGGTGCGTACTGGGCGCGATTCTTATCCACAACGATGCTTTCAACGTCGCGGCCGAATTGGTTGACGCTGACGATTTTTTTCGAGAGGCTCATCGTCGTGTCTTCGATAAGATGGTCGATCTGAATGAGCGGCAACAAGCGATCGATTTCGTCACTCTTAAAGATGAGCTTAGTCGGTCCGGTGATCTTGACGAAGTAGGAGGTCCTGCCTATATTTCCTCGCTTGCGGATGGAGTACCACGCTCGACGAATGTTGAGCATTACGCTCGTATCGTTAAGGAGAAGGCCACGCTTCGGAATCTTATCTATTCAGCAAGCAAGATCGCAGCGTCAGCCTATTCTGCTGAAGATGACGCCGACACTGTGCTTGACCGTGCTGAGCACGAAATTTTTTCGATAGCCGAAGACCAGATTCATACCGGGTTTGTGCCGTTAAGTGAGTTGGTACAGGACGGGTTTTCGACGATTGAGAAACTCCAAAAGCACAAGAGTGTTGTTACCGGTGTGCCAACAGGATTTGCAGATATTGATGAGATGACATCCGGTTTGCAACCGCAAGACTTAGTGATCATTGCGGCTCGACCATCTATGGGTAAAACGGCATTTGCTCTAAATATTGCGCATCACGTCGGAACAAAAACCGATCGAAATGTTGGGATTTTCAGTCTCGAAATGTCCAAAGAACAATTGTTTCTTCGAATGTTGACTAGTGAGGCTCAAATCGATAACACACGCTTTCGTACAGGAATGTTAAGTGACGCAGATTACAGTAAGTTGTCCGAAGCGATGGGGAGATTGTCGGATGCCAATGTATTTATCGATGATTCTCCTGGGCTCGGAGTTCTTGAAATGCGTGCGAAGTCTCGTCGATTAAAGGCAGAGCGTGGACTCGATCTAGTCATTGTCGATTACCTTCAACTTATGCAGGGACGTGGCCGATTTGAGAATAGGAACCAAGAATTGGCGAGTATTTCCAGAGCGCTTAAGAATTTGGCGAAGGAGATAGATGTTCCTGTAATAGCGTTGTCGCAATTGAGCCGCGCGCCCGAGTCGCGTTCTGACCATCGACCGCAATTGTCGGATCTTCGCGAATCCGGTGCGTTAGAGCAGGACGCGGACGTTGTGATGTTTATTTTCCGAGAAGATATGTACGAAGAAACGCCGGCAAATCAGAATACGGCAGAAATTATTGTGGGCAAGCAGCGTAATGGCCCTACTGGGTTAGTTAAACTAGCTTTCTTGAAGCAGCAGACACGTTTTGAGAGTCTGGTGCAGCAGGATTACCAATAGCGGAACGTCTGGAGACCGGTGCGACCGACTCATGCGGTCGTCGATCTTGACGGCCTGACTGCTAACTACGTGGCAATTGGACGCCATCTGGCGACCCACGAAGCTGTTGCCACCCCTCGCATAATTGCCGTTGTTAAAGCGAATGCATATGGACATGGTTCTGTCCCGGTCGCGCACGCACTCGAGAAGGCAGCGGCTGACGGTTTGAACACCTCACTTATTCTTGCTTGTGCTGATATCGAAGAAGGTGTGGAGTTGCGACGCGCCGGTGTTACTGCTCCAATCCTTGTATTTGGTGCGCTTAGTGTGAGTGACCTTGAAGGTGTCTTTGATTACTGTTTAACGCCTACAGTGTCTTCACCTTTTGCAGCAGAAGCTCTTGAACGAGCTGCCATTCTAAGAGGTGTCCGCATCGCTGTTCATCTCAAAATTGATACAGGGATGAATCGATTTGGGTTTCGGTTTGACAATCTATTGAAGACCCTCCCACCGGTGACAGCCTCAGATCATATTGCTATTGAATCTGTGTATACACATTTTGCAACTGCGGAGCAGGAAAAAGAGCCGTTGTTTGGAATACAACAGACTCGGTTTGAAAAGATTCGTTCCGATGCCTCGAATCTCAACATTGAAAATGTATGCTGGCACGCAGCAAACAGTGCTGCACTGATTCGAGATCACTCCACGTGGTACGACGCAGTTCGTCCAGGTTTGTTGCTCTATGGTGTGGTGCCTCCGCCATTTGAGACACCATTAGGGATGGAACTTCGCTCTGTGATGTCTTTGCGTACCCGTGTGGTTTCCGTAAAAGGGATGCGCTGTGGTGAAACCTCTGGATACGGTGCGCGATTTGTCGCAAATCGTCCGATGAGAGTCGCAGTGATTCCTGCTGGGTATGCGGATGGGATGGATCTTAGACTTGGAGGGAGAGGCTCGGTCTTAATTAGGGAGAGGCGTGCACCCATTATGACGGTGTCGATGGATTCGACCATGATTGATGTAACCGATATTTCGGCACATCCGGGCGATGATGTTGTAGTCCTTGGTGAGCAAGGAGACAATCGTATCGATGCACGTGAAATAGCAGCGTCCGTCGGGACGGTTCCGCATGAAATTCTTTGTCGAATTGGTTCTCGGATTCAGCGTACGTATAACCGGGAAACCGTGAACCCGTAGCATTCTATTTATGTCAAAGGTAAAAGCACCACGCTCGGCGTTCGTCTGCCAATCGTGCGGGTCGCATTCGCCTAAATGGGTTGGAAGGTGTGCGGATTGCGGCACTTGGAACTCACTCCTTGAAGAGCAAATTCAACCGCAGAACCCGACGTCTGAATTCGATCGGTATGGAATTGCAAGCGGTTCAAATAAGGCTAGTTTGTACTCCGATGTGGATATGGTGACGACGGCACGCCTCCCGAGTGGGATTGACGAGTTTGATCGAGTGCTTGGAGGTGGGATTGTACCGGGTTCGGTGGTGTTGATCGGTGGCGAGCCAGGCATTGGAAAGTCGACTCTATTGCTCCAAGCGGCAGGACAAATTGCGTCTACTGTCGGCACGGTTCTTTATGCGTCTGGTGAGGAGTCAGAGCACCAGGTGAAGGACCGAGGACAGCGTCTTGGCATAGCGGCCCCAGATCTATATTTGTTTGCCGAAACTTGCGTTGAAAAAATCATTGAACAAGTAAATCGCCTTAACCCTTCGTTGCTTATCGTCGATTCAATTCAGACGGTATTTTCGTCACATATGCAGGCCGCGCCTGGGAGTATCGGTCAAGTTCGTGAGGCAGCAACCCACCTTCTTTTTATGGCAAAACGGAAGGATTTGCCGATTTTCCTTGTGGGTCATGTAACTAAGGATGGTGGCTTGGCTGGACCGAAAGTTTTAGAGCATGTTGTGGATACTGTTCTCTATTTTGAAGGCGAACGCCATCACTCGCATCGCGTAGTGAGAGCGATCAAGAACAGATTTGGAGCAGTTAGCGAGCTCGGCGTTTTTGAGATGACTGGTTCAGGTTTAAAGCCGGTGCCTAATCCCTCGCGTCTCTTTCTGTCGGACCGAACTGCCAACGTACCTGGTTCGGTTGTTCTCTCCTCTATTGAGGGTTCGCGTCCCATCCTTGTTGAAATACAGGCGCTGGTAACCAGTGGAGTCTATGGTACGTCTAGGCGGATGACGAGTGGGATTGATCAGCAGCGACTGTCTTTACTTCTTGCGGTGCTCGAAAAACGGGCCGGATTAAATTTGGCTGGAGAAGATGTGTTCGTCAACGCTGCCGGCGGATTGGCGATCCATGAACCAGCAGCGGACCTAGCGGTCATGGCCGCGGTGGTATCGAGTTTTCGCGATCGCGGTGTTCGTCCCGAGACGGCAGTTTTTGGCGAAGTGGGGCTTGGTGGTGAGGTTAGAGGGACGCCCCACGCAGGTCTTCGTATTAAGGAAGCCGTACAACTGGGATTTTCGCGATGCGTGGTGCCGGAGGCAAACAGTGCGGAAAAACATCCGGAGTGTGAGATTATTGGTGTTGCCACGGCTGCTCAGGCGTTGGAGGAATTGTTCGAGTGAGGATTCCTCCGTTTCACTGGTGGCGCACGGTTTTCTGGTTAATCCCGGCTATAGCGGTTTACACGATTGTGCTTGGTTCCGTGTCGCTAGCATCAATGTTGGTCGACCGACGAGGCAACTTTGCTCATAAGTGCGCACAAGCTTGGTCATGGTTGATTTTGGCAACGACCAGTGTGAGCGTCCAGGTAAAAGGTTTGGACCAGCTTGATCCAAAGCAACCCTATGTATTTGTGTCCAATCATCAGAGCATCTACGACTTTCCGATACTTATTACTTCGATTCCATTTCAATTACGTATCTTGGCTAAGTCGTCGCTACGAGCGTTCCCTGTGCTTGGGTGGCACCTCCAGCACACTGGCCATTTGCTGATCGATCGTGCCAGATCCGGTCGAGCGACGTTGGCGAGCATTGCCAGTCTTATGGGGCGAGGCCACTCGCTTATTTTGTTTCCAGAGGGAACGCGAAGTATCAATGGAGAGGTGCTTCGATTCAAGCCAGGAATTTTTTCACTGGCGATAGAAGCTAATCTCCCTGTTGTTCCGGTCGCTGTAATCGGTAGTCGGCATGTGATGCGAAAAGGAAGGCTAATGACCTGCCCGGGAAACGTCGAATTAGTAGTTCATCAGCCGCTGTCGACAGTAGGACTTGGCCGGAGCGATGCTCGCGGGTTTTCCACACGTGTGCACGAAATCATTACAGACACTGTTTGCTTACATGATCGTGTTACTAAGCGTACAGCTGATTCGATCGTTGAGGCAGCAGGCTAATAGTCGTGTTGTGTTCATGAACATGATTGGTGATGTGGCGACAGCTCGTTGTGTAGACATTGCTCCCACCGGTTCGTACTGGTCATTTAGGACTGCCTTCTTTGAGCGCAGAAAGTCGAATTAATTATGCGAGTAAGTGCAGTGATTGCCGCGGGTGGTCAAGGTACACGAGTAGGTGGCGATGCGCCAAAACAACTACAGGATCTTGGTGGCAAGACACTCCTTAGTATGGCTATTAAACCGTTCGACGAATGTCGAAGGGTCGATGAAATAGTAATTGTGTTACCAGAAACGGTTACAGAGAGAGAATCGGCGGTGCGTATTCAAATTGATACGCCGCTACGTTTGGTGAGCGGTGGTTCTCGTCGTCAAGATTCTGTGGCGCTGGGGGTCGACAATGTTTGTAAAGACGCTGATGTCGTACTTGTTCACGACGCCGCTAGACCCTTTTGCACGGTTTCACTTATCGAAAAAGTTATCGATGCAACAATCGAAGCAGGGGCCGTTGTCCCCGCGATCCAAGCGATTGATACAGTAAAGAAGGCCGATGTTATCGACACTGAAGGGGTTCGATTTGTGGAAGTCACTTTGCCTCGGGATCAGATTTACCTTGCGCAAACGCCGCAGGGGTTTGCACTTGATGTTCTGAAAAATGCCGTCGAATTAGGCCGTAGTGGTGTTAAGGCGACAGATGAGGCGGTATTGGTAGAGCGGAACGGCCACGCTGTTCGTCTCGTAGAAGGAGACATGGAAAATTTCAAAGTTACTACTCCGGATGACCTTCAACGTGTACGTGACCGGATCCGTAGTGATTTGTTTGGCGACGCGCCGCGGACACGAGTAGGTTTTGGTTATGACTCCCATCGGATGGTGGCCGGTCGGCGCTTGGTGCTTGGGGGCATTGAAATTCCTCATAAGCGCGGTCTTGATGGGCATTCTGATGCTGATGCAGTGTGTCATGCGGTTACCGACGCTGTGCTTGGAGCGGTTGCTGCGGGTGACATCGGACAGCATTTTCCGGACACTGACCCTCAATGGAAGGATGTGTCTAGCATCGAACTGTTACGCAAAGCGGTAGACGTTATTTCAGGTCTTGGATTTTGTGTTGGTAATGTTGACGTCGTCGTAATTGCGGAACAACCTCGCATCGGACCTCATGTTCAGGCTATGGCAGATCGGCTTTCTAGAACACTTGGTGTCGCTACCGATTTGGTTTCTATCAAAGGAAAAACTGCGGAAGGTATGGACTCGGTTGGGCGGGGTGAAGCGATAGTTGTTCATGCGGTAGCAACTGTGGTTCAACGATGAAAATTTGTGGTTTTAACGCTGTCGTTGAATCCCTCCACGCCGGTCGAGTGAAAGCATTATCCATTAGAGATAAGCGTCATGATGGTTTGAGTGAGATTGTTCGACTCGCTGAGTTGCAGCGAATACCGGTCACGCAGCTTAGTGAAAAAGAGCTTGACCGCATGACTGATGGGCAACGCCATCAGGGAGTTGTGGCGTCACTTGGCCCACACGTCATGTCAACCATTAGTGATTTAGTTCAGAGTTCGGACTTGCCGCTCATCGTTGCATTGGATGGGATCGAAGATCCGCACAACTTTGGTGCGATTGCCCGAGTGGCAGAAGCAGCAGGTGCAGCAGGGCTGATAGTTCAGACACGCCGGGCTGCGCCTTTGAGTGCTGCGGCCGTTAGGGCATCAGCAGGAGCACTAGTTCATCTGCGGTTGTCCTCAGTGGTTAATCTCGCTCGGGCTCTTGGCGAACTTAAGGCTGCGGGTATTTGGACGGTTGGACTTGATGTGGATTCTGACCACTCAATTTACGACATTGACTTCAGGCAGCCTACCGCGATCGTTGTTGGTTCTGAGGGACGAGGGTTACGTCGTTTGGTACGAGAACGTTGTGACTGGAGAGCTGCGTTGCCCATGATGGGACGAGTGGACAGCCTAAATGCGTCGGTGGCTACGGGGGTCGCTTTATTTGAGGCAGTAAGGCAACGGACACGGGGCTAACAACTACTTAGTTTAAGTAAAAACGAACTTTTCATTAGGAGCCGATGAGTGTGGATTACGTGAAAAGTATCGGGCTATTCCTTTTAAAACGATTTTCTTAGTGTGTTAAGATAATAAATTCGTTTTGCTGGCGTAGCTCAGCTCGGTAGAGCAGCTGATTTGTAATCAGCAGGTCGGGGGTTCAAATCCCTTCGCCAGCTCCACAGGAAGCGCGGGCGAGCCTCAAGGCTATATTTTGGT
>Ga0310124_10000562_pt1 | contig 25893 bp, 29 predicted proteins | sample CB11b_AW_Bot5_MG_FD_203507 | JGI IMG/M metagenome (GOLD analysis project Ga0310124, IMG submission 203507) | Marine microbial communities from Western Arctic Ocean, Canada - CB11b_AW_Bot5 | ecosystem: Environmental > Aquatic > Marine > Oceanic | place: Canada: Western Arctic Ocean | collected...
CGAATGCTAATTTTTTTGACTCCTTCATAAGAGCGTGGTTTGAGACAAAAATTTTCTTTGAGGATTATCTTACAGCTACTGTATCCATAGTGATTGTAATCGCTATATTTTCAGCAATTGGATATGGGGTTTTCAGAATTGGACGGAGAATTATTACAAAAAGGATAATGTGATCCGAATATGAACATCTTTGTTCTGTCAAAAAATGTGAAAAAGTGTGCATCATATCACTGTGATCAACACGTGGTTAAGATGATATTAGAATCCGCACAGATGCTATCAACAGTTTGTAATCTTTCCGGAAGAAAGACCGAGTACAAACCGGCATTTAGAAACCATCCGTGCACCAAATGGGTTAACAGATCATTATCGAACTGGCTATGGCTAAGGTCCCTAGCTAAGGAATTGAATAATGAGTTTGTAAATAGGTATTCACATACAGATCCACACAAATCATGGACTGTCATATCAAAACTTGAAGAGCCAAAAATTGATGATGTTGGTTTGACTCCGTTTGCTCAAGCAATGCCTAAGAAATATAGGATTGATGGTGATCCAGTTACGGCATACAGAAAATATTATGTGAATGAAAAAACATTTGCTAAATGGAAATTTAAGAATCCTTACTGGTGGAAACCACCCGCTAAGATTTAATCAGGAGTATTATCTTAGAATGTCATGGACGATAAGGAAAAAATCGCAGAAATAATACGATTGCTTGAAGAATTGAAATTCCAAGAAAAAATAGTACTTGGTTATACCGATAAAGAGATGATAGAATTGTTCAGGGGAAAAATCAAGGAAATCAAAAAAGTGGTCGGTGTCGTTGTTGGCTTTGGCTAATTTGCCACGTTAATTGATATCTAGGTCTTTCTCTTTCTTTTTCTTCTGATGTATACTATAATTCCAACTATGATTGCACCGAAAATTATCGAAAGTATTCCTGCATCTGATGTATCCTCAGAACTACTTTCTGTTTGAGAAATTGGAACGGTTGGAAGTTTCGTTTGTCCTTCAACTACAAGAAAACTGGTATCATAGACATCAGGTCTTAACGCCTCATCCGATGAGGAGAAGATCTTTAGTGTGTTTGCTCCAACAACAAGATGTGAAGTTTCCTCCGCTGCTAGTATAATTTCAGATAAATTATTGTCAACTGGTTTGATGCCTGATGCAACTGTTTCGCCCTTAGGATTTGAGATGAAATAATGAATTGCAGAAGAATCTGTAGTCTTTACTAAAATTGAAAGTGGTTTTTTCAAATCGACAACATTTGGAATTTCCACATTGGTAATTTTTGGAAATTTAATTTGCTCAAACTTTTCCCACTTGCCAGCATCAAATGGATATCCAGTTGAATCAAATGAGTTTATGGTGATGGTTCTTGACTCTGGTGAATAGTTGTTAAGGTAAAAAGGTCCATTGCTTATTATGGCATGTCTGTTTTCATCAATCCATCTTATAGCAGCGTCATAGCGCCCCTCAAAATACTGCCAATCGTATTCCGAATCTCGCAATGATGGTGGAATGTATTTTGATTCCTTGAATTTAGTAAGATGCTCTTTGATTATGTTCGCATCATTAGGAACAAGTAATGAAAGCCAGCTTACACTCTTACTAACTCCGCCAGAACGTGAGAAGGAAACCTTACCGTCAAGAACAGCGTCTTCTGAGGCAGCGACAATCTCCCATGGCATACTACTCCAAGGTGTTGCCCATGCAGCTATCTCAGCCTCGTCAAAGTGCCAATAATCAACATAAACTTCTATAGTGTCATCATCTATCGGCTTTATTCCCACTAGCGTTTTGGCATTTTGTGCAGCCTGCGGAGAATACTCGGAATCGTATGTACCATCACCCTCATGCAATTCAGAACCCCACTCTTGTAGGAAATACATGTTGTACAATATGTCATTCATGTCAATCTTCTGCTCGTGATGCCAATTACCAAGGATTAGATCAAATGTAATTTTGCTTGTTGCTTCCCTACCAACTCCAACGTTTTCCCATCTTTGGGTATCTATGTCCCATGAGATTGCATCGTCAGGAACGCTGATTTTTTCATCACTGCCAAAATTTTCAACATGCCAGTCTGTACGGATTGGAATAGTCTTGCCAGTAAATGGATGACTGAAAATTCCAGGATCATAAATGTTCAACCATATTTGATTACTGTATGTATCGCTAAATCCGCTAACTGGATTCCATGCACCCTGATAGATTTGTTTGACACCTATCACCAATGAATCATCGCTAGATTTTGCATTAATTGTTGTGAATCTAGTTGGGACACCAGCACCAAGTGCGTTGATCACGCCGTCAACATTGTCATTGACAACATATTGATCTGTCTTGCTTGCAAGAAATATTCGGACGGATTCACTTACGCCCTCTTTTGTTGCTTGTTTAATCAGTGAGGATCTCTCATCAGAAGATTTGAAGTCGCTAACGTAGATTTTTTTGGTTATGGAGTCGATATAGTCATTTTTGTAATTCCAGTATGTTGGATTATTATTTCCAGGCATGTTGGAAAACCACGGTGAATACATTTGTGCCAGTCCAACAGAATCATACTTTGCAAATCCTGAGCTTCCCCATCCCTCAGTGTAAATATGCCATTTTTGGTCTGCAGGATTTGAACCATAAACAACTACAAACGCCTTGTTTAGATCACCGAAATCCTTGTTCACCTTGAAACCAATCTTTTCAAATTCTGAAGATAGAATTTCACCTATTGACTTTCTTACGGGATCGTCACTTCTAATAAAAAATGTAATCTCAATTTGCTTTCCATTATAATGCCAGAGACCGTCAATCTTTTCAGCACCGACCCCTTCAAGCTCGCGTGAAATTATCTCATCAGCTAATGCTGGATTGTATTTGAAATGGAATGACTCTAGCTCCTCGATGATGGAAAGGTAATCAGCGGAAAATATTCCATAGTTTGAAATCATAGCATTGCCATAACCGCCAATGAGTTCGTTAACAATTAGATTTCTGTCTATGAGATAGTTGAGTGCAAATCTCAACTCGGTGATTGAAAACGGATTAAATTTATCAGAGATTGAAGGGTTTACCAGTATGCTGTATGAACCCCCAGTGGATTCAAAGACCTGAATGCCTTCCCTTGCTTTGTCTGATTCTATCCTATCTGAGGAGACACGAAAAAAGTAAATGTCCAAATTGCCATTTCGAACTTCCTCAAGTGCTGTGTTTTCATCCAGATACTGGATGAACTTAACCTCGTCAACGAATGTTCCCTTTTCTGCAAATGAATAATGAAGCATGAATGGTGATAGGAACAAGATTGTTGCTAGGAAAACTAGGCAAAATTTCATGTCAGACATGCCATGTCATCATAATTTAAGGTTCATTAGGCGTTAACAAAAAATCTATTCGGTGGTTTTTTATGAAAAACAAACTGAAAACTGCACTGTTAGCAATAAAGTCTGGAGCACCCATTGAGGAAGCCTCGCGTGATGTTGATTGGAAAGACTTTGAGGGTCTGGTAGCTGAAATACTGGAATCAAAAAACTTTGAAGTCATACGCAACTTTAGGATGAGGAAGCCAACAATGGAAATAGATGTAGTTGGCATACATCTTGGTGTTGCAGTGCTTATTGATTGCAAGCACTGGAAAAGGATGACTAATTCTGCACTTGAGAAAATTGTTCGAAGACAAATAGATCGTGTGAGGCATTATGTGGCAAATACAGATGAAGTTGTTGCTGCACCAGTAATTGTTACGTTATATCAGGAGGAAACCAAATTTGTTAGCAAAGTCCCTATTGTTCCAATAATACAATTTTCCTCATTTATTGATGAGTTTTATGGAAATTTGGAAGAAATTAGAACCATAGAAAAATAGACAGCAAGAAAATTCCTGTACATAAGATCATAAATCCTTGCGTTACCTTCAAAGAGTTATCTAGTGCTCTGGAAAGATGTTCAAAAATTCCTGAACCCATAATTCTAACTTTTGCACTATTTTCTAAAATTTCAAATTTACCTGGAGCAATATTTTTTTCTGCTTGCTTTGCAATAGATAGACACCAGTTTGACAATCTTTCTGATTTGGTAACACTTCCAAGCTCATAGTAACCATTTCTATTTCTTACTCCCATTGTTGTAGAATGTGTATCAGAAGTGAACATTTCAACTAATTCACAACCATTATTTTTTAGATGTGTTACTATTTTTTCACGTACACCATTTTCCATATTGTTAGCGTCTGCCCAACACAAAAAGTATTTCCGTTGATCAAAAGCAAGACAAAGCATTCCAATTCCACCGCCAGCAAGATCATTGGTCTGAATATCCATAGATTGTGAATTTGCATAACCATATTCTAATGGATAGTTAGTTTTTGTTATGAGAATATCAAGCACATTTTTTGCGGCTGTCATCAAATCCTCCGAGTCTTCCTGCGATATTTCTCCTCCCATAGCGTTGTGAGTATCAACTATTAACGCATGTTGGAAATTTCTGTTTTTTGCCATCTGTTCAATCTCTGTCTTTAGTATGACAGGAACGTCCTCCATGCCATGTGGAGATAATGACAGGAACAATAATGCTGTTTGATCAAGGCGTATTCCAACAGCACGTGCTTTGTTTATCTGTGCAGTAACCGGTTCAGTGCATGTCAAGCCATTTGTTGATACTTGGCTTTTTGATAATTCCTGTAGGTAATCCTGCACATCTTGTTGTGACGGTAGGTTAAGAGAATGATCAGAAATACTATGTAACACCATTGCAGATGAATTCATAGTTTTGTAGATTTGATACGGAATGTTACTGCCACCAACTGGATGAAAAGGACCTGGATGGAGATCAGGTAATATCATTCTGAAATCATTTTTATCATCTTTTGTGGAGAAGCGAATTTGAGAAGTTGAAATATGTGATGGTTTTGATGTTTCAAGTATTATTGATTCCATATCGCTTGGATCATTTTGTGATACGGACTGCAAATATGCCTGCAATAATTTATGCGTGCTTTTTATCAGTGGTAAACCAGATCTATTTGTAATATATGACCACATGACTGCAATCGCTAGGAATGCGATTCCAAACACTAATGATTGTACATCATAAAGAACAGACCACATATCGATGGGAATTAGGGCGAAGAACATTGCTAATGGTTGAACAAAACACAACACGCATGCTTTTTTCATACTAATTCCAAGTGTGGTAGTCATAATTCCAATTCTAAAGCTAGAAAATATCAACGCGCCAACAGCAACATAAAACAATGTTGGCTCCTTTGACAGTATAGCAGAGCCAATAATTCCTCCTACTATGGTAATCAGCCACAATGCATTTCCAAAAAATGACATGTGTAACGATTTAGAATATTCTTTATGTCTTGTAAGTCGTGAATCAATGTACTGTATAGCAAGTAATACACCTATGGCGGCGGGTAGATGATAAAATATTTCATAATTTTGGATGTAGTTGTTAAAGCAAAGGAAAGAAATTATGGCTGTAATGGCAACAGACCCAGTTAATGAAACGTAGAATGATGCAGGATTTATTAGAGTAAATGAATATCTTCTGTGAATATTTTCAATATCCTTTGATTCTGACATAATATTTATGGAATGAAAAGTAGATCAAGTGTCCATGAGATTACAACAATGCTTATTGGCATACAAATGATGATTTTTGGATCAATTCTAAATCCCTTGGTTTCATCCTCAAAGAATCTTAGTAGACCTGCACTAGATGCCGGTAGTGGTGCATTTTTCTTTTTATCAGCCATACCTAATATTGAAAACAAAAAGGTAAAGATAAAAACTTTTTTAATTTGACTTTAATTTTGCTATAACATTTACTAGTGAATCTATGGATTTTATCAGTTCTTGTTGTTTTGCCGGTTCGTTTTCACTCTCAAGCTGAGTAGATAATTTTTCAAGTTTTTCTTCCAGTATTTTTAGAGTAGAATTGGACTTTTCTTCCTTGATCTCTGTTTTTGTTGATTTTTGTTCGGGCTCTTTTCCACAATTTACGCATAATGCATGACCATCTTTCATAACTCTCACGCCTTTACAGTATGGACAGGGTTCACTCAGTATAGTACCACCGTTAAGTATCATCTTAATCGCTTTCTGTGTTAAATCGTTTGGCAATAATATAATGCTAAATTAGTTTGTAAAAAATACTAGTATCCTATGAATTTATTGTGTATTACATCGATAAGGCTTAATAATATGTTAAGGCATCAGACATCGAACTAATGGCGGTTATTTGTAATACGTGTGGACTTCCTGACGACTTGTGCGCCTGTGGTGACCTTGACAAAGATAGTACTCATATTATAATACGTCTTGAGACTCGACGTTTTAGAAAAAAGGGAACGATGATTGAGGGTCTTGATCCTAAGATTAACAACCTAGGAAATGTTGCAAGGGAACTAAAAAACAAATATGCGTGTGGTGGAACAGCAAAAGAAGGATATGTGTTTTTACAGGGTGACCATAGAGACACAATTAAAGATACATTGGTAAAGCTTGGATTTGCTGCGGAAACAATAGAATTACACTGAAAAAAAGTGTCGTCACAAAACAAAATTTTACAAGCACTAGCAATACCGCATACTGCTTTAATAACAGTAATTTTTTGTTTAATGATATTATCATTTCCAGCTGGTGCGTATCTGGTTTTTAATTCAGAAATTGGAGACGATATAACATATGAATATCCTATGGATGGTCTAAGCCTTTTTCTTGCAGGAACAGGTTTTGAAGTTCCAATAAAATTTGAGTTGGGAGATGGATTCGCTGTAATATGGTGTACTTTTTTGATTCTCTTTACAGCTGCCATTTTTGGTCCAAAAAAAAATTTTGTTGCTGTATTACAATCAATGATTTCAGGTAGAAAATATAAAATCCAAGATAGCTATATTGTCACTGTCATCAAATGGTTTTCTGTTCTTATAATTATATCAGGTAGTATAATTGCTATACAGGAATTTGCTGGAATTTCTGTTGAGCAACCGGAAGCACCAAATCAACTAATACAGTTTTTTGATATATCTCTTGCACCGATAATAGAAGAGTTTGGTTTCCGAGTTATGCTGATAGGTCTTCCACTCTTTATGTTGTATTCTCACAAATTATCCTTTAAATTTCTGGTAAAATCACTATGGTGGCCATGGCAGAACCTTCGTAATGTAAATACGAAAAAAGCACTATTAGTGATTGTCATAGTTGGTATACTTTTTGGTGCAGCACACATTTTTTCAGATGATGCATGGAGTGTTGGAAAATTTGCGCAGGCATCTGCTAGTGGAATTATAATTGGATGGGTGTATTTTAGATATGGTTTTCTTCCTGCTATTCTAATTCATTGGGCAACAAATTATTTTATTTTTTCTTATGGGTATGTTGTGGCTGAAATCAATCAAATATCCATTATGGATGCATTTTCACATTCTCTTCTTAGTACACTTGAATTAATCTTGATTGTAACTGGAATAATCTCAGTTGCAGTTTTAGTGTTAAATTATGCCCACTCGAAAAAGCATGCACTAAATGCATGATTCAATTTTTTTGCAGAAATCTGGTTTAGCGTTTTGCTTTAGCATGAATACAAGATCAGACTCATCATCAATGTCAAGCATCATTCTACGAATAAGTGCAATTGATGTGTTTTTAGTTTTAGTCTTTGCAGCGTCCATCTGAAATGTGTAACTTCCCATATCATATCTTGTATTCATTATATCAGTAGGACATCTAACCAACGCATTTGTTCCGTTAAATTGTCTAGATGGAACAATAGTCACAGAACTTTTAGATTTGACAAAGCTTAGTAAGTCATCGATGTCGGAAGATGTCATTATTGGTATATCCTGTGGAAATGTAATTGAACATTCAAACTCCTTATCAGAAAGATATTGATCAGCTAAACTAACTGCGTCATTAACTCCGGATTCATTATCAAAAATTTCTACAGCATTAAATTGCCTTCCAATCTTTAATACTGCTTCATCCTTTGATACAAGAACTACTTTGCTAATACGTTTACAATTAGATATTGTATCAAGAACCTCTTGTAGCATGAGACTGCATATCTCTTCTTTGCATGCCTGTTCTAAGTTCAGTCTTGTTTTAGCTTTGGAAAATGTCTTAACTGGAATTATAGCTGAAGTTTTCAACTTAAGAATCATACTGTTTTATAATAGATGCTGCAAGTGCATCTTCAGATTGTTTGTTTGTCATTTTAATTTTTGACTCATGGACATTTATATTCAATGCCTCAATCTCTTTTGCTTTCGCATGATCTTTAGTATCAATGATTATGTTTGAGCAAATATCAGCGTACATCTTTGCAACACCTAATACTGAAACTTCAATTCCAGCTGCTTCCATGTATTTTCCAGTTGGACCGCTAACAGGGGAATTTCCGATTATAGGACTTACAGCTACTACTTTGTCTTTCTTTTTTGATAACTCTTTTCGTATACCTTTGAGAGCTATCATTGGTCCTATACTTGTAAGAGGATTGCCTGGAGCGATAACAACAAGACTAGAATCATGAATTGCATTTACAGCGTCTGGGTTTGGGCGAGCCTTTTCTACACCTTGATATTCAATTCCCTTTACCTCATCCATTCCTCTATGCTTAACCCAAAACTCTTGAAGATGCATATCACCCTTGTCTGTTATAATTCTAGTCTCTATTGCAGTGTCAGTTACTGGAATTATTTTAATCTCGATTGAAAATTTTTCTGCCATCCATTTTGTAATGTCGCTCAAACTTTTACCATTTTTTAACATGTTAGTTCTGGTTAGATGAGTGGCAGTGTCCCTATCACCTATTCTGAACCATGTCTCCTCACCAAAAATTTCCATCTGGCGTAAAAATCCAAACGTATCTTTTTTAATTCCCCATCCTTTATCGTGATCCAACAAGTCAGCCAGCCCATATGTGATTGTGTCAATATCAGGGCAAATATACATCCCATAAAGCCAGTAATTATCCCCAACATTGGTAACTACATTAACATCAGTACGGTGCGAAGCGAATCCTCTGACAAGCTTAACTGAGCCGGAACCACCGGCAAGTATTGTAATCAATTTTTTATCTCCTAGAACTACTTAGGTAATAGTGCTACCAATATTACTTTATCATTTTTATGCTAGTATTTTGGGTAAAATTAATTAAAGATATAACAAGTGAAAACTCATGCAAAAAAGGACAATAACGATCATAGCATTTTTGTCGATTTTTATTACTATTGGCGGCATTTCGCCTGTTTTTGCGTCATCCCAGCTAGAAGTATCCATTGACCCAAACTCAGACACAGCCATTGCTAAGATGACATATCAAAGATCCATTAACATAGACTATTCGGATGGTGGAAATCTTGCTGACATGAATGGACTAAATAAAGAAATTTCATTTTCTGCTGATTCATCAAATCCTAGCGTACAATCATTAATTTCAAAACTAAATTCGTACATGGCTTCACAAGGTAGCATAGCTCAGATTACTGACCTTACTGTGGAATACAAATCATTAATGACTGGAAGAATTTCAAGCATGTCGGTAGATTATACAATCATACTACATCCTACAATTAACAATTTTGTAATTAAACAAGGTTCTGGTAACGACCCAACACTGCTTGATGTAGACTGGCGAGGGTTTGGTGTTGTTGGTCCTGTTGTAATAAATACACCAGCATACGGTGACGTTGAAATCAACTTACCAATATCAACTTTCGAAAGATTTACACCAGCTTTGGCTTTGTCACTCAAGTCTAGCGATGCCGGAGAAATTATGTCCACTAGACTGATGGATGGAGATGAAATAAAAGCACAGCCAATTGGAAACTGGCACTTTCTATTTGATCCAACTGGAATAAATGCAGATGCTTCACAATATGGATTTCAAACTGGTTCTGTAATTTCGTCATTTACAATGGGAGAAAGCAGTCTTAGAGAGGGATTGATAAGAGAACAACTACATGAGGGCTCTGTTAATATCGATAAAACATACATGGTAACAAGCTATGAGTCATCTGGTAATGCAAGCATCGACATAATCGGATTTGCAAACAGAGATGTATTAGGATCATCAGAAATTTTTGGTGTTACACCAAATGCGCCTGAAGGATATGCATCAACATCATCTGGAGAATTTCCAGCATTCATTCTCTATGGCATGGCTGGTATGGCAGCAATGGGTGGTGCAGCAATGTTATTGATAAGTAAAAGAAAACTAAACAAAGAGAAAGGACACTATCAACAAATTGGTATTGACCCAACACAACTTACTGGTGTTCAAACAAGTGCAAGCTCTGGTGGATATCAAACTATTAGAGGAGAAGCACAAGTAAAAGGTTTGGAAGATTATAATGAACATAAAAGTTACTATGAAGAAAAACCACAAGTGGAAGAAAAGTCTGAAGACAAACCATCAAGTAAAGGTGGTGCAATGCCAAAAGGTTTTGAATCAAAAGAATAAGTGAGTGCTGGCCGTAACCCTCCTTCTGTTTTAACGATATTTCGCTTTGCGGCCTACCTGAACCTAGTACAGGAACATAGGGTTCGTTTTGGCCTTGCTTCGTGCGGGACAGATTTTCATTCCGTCTCTGGAAACCTCAGGCAGTACCATCACTGTACACTCCAGATGGGATTTTTTTCTGTTCTGTTGCCAGCCATCTCTGACTATCCATCTACAGATCACACTTCCTGTATGAAGGGAGGAGTTTCCTCTGCCGTAGCAGCGTGTCGTCCACCAGCTCACACTTGGTTAGATTAATGCGTTCAGTAATTTCAATATTACTAGAATTTTGTGTCAAAGTATTCTTCATCATATCTTCCAATCTTTTGCTTGGATTTTATGAGTGATATTAATGCTAAAATCTCGATGTAAACACGATAAAGTAACTTATTTTCTTTGGCTATCTGCAAAAACATATTCCAAAATGACCTGGCATGGAATTCTGAGAACATGTGATTACGTACTATAAAGACCGTCTTCTTTGATTTGTCGGCTAGCTCTAATGCTTTTGGGCTAAATGCGGTATCAGCCTGGTTTCCAGCACCTAGAATGAGAATTCCGTGTTTAACTTTGTTGAAATTTTTCAAAAGTTCAGATGATACTAACATATTTTGTGTTTTTGGATACACTTTTTCAAACTGTATTTTTTTGAGGTCTAGATCAAACATAACTTCATTAATTCTGTTAACAATTTCTACTTCAACTTCCGGAGACTGTGTTATTCCACGAACAACTCTGATTTTACTATTGTAATCTTTTGAAATTGCGTGTGCAAGTTCAAGTCCAAGATTTGAGTGACGGCCCTTATCATATGAAACAATCAAGTTTGATACGTCCTTGGCAAAGTTTTTTCCTGGTATTACTCCTATTATATCACAAGTTGATAACGATAATAATTTTCTATTGTTACGCAAAAAGGAGAAATCTACTATCATAGTGTTAATTCCTTCCTCTTCAACTGTTGCCAATATGGCCTCAGTAGGATCATGAGAGAGTCTTACAAGATATCGATGTCGTATTGAATGGGAGATTGATTTCTTGAGTTTATCAAATACACCAATGCCAGTTTCTCCAGCTTTGTTTGCAAAGGATAATGGAGTTTGTTTTGGCACAGATATGACACTAAGAAAAGATATTTCACCATCTTTTTGATCAGCTATTGCAGATGCAATTTTAGCTAGTTTGGTAGCTGTACTCTTAGAAAATACTACTAAAATCCTGTACTCCTTTCTTTCTGAAGGTTCTTGGTTGAATACAAGCGGAGCTATGGCTTGTTTCTCCCTCTTTGATGTATACAATTTGTAAATCAGAAAACCGATTACTATCCAAACAATAGCAATTGCCCAGCTTAATGGCTGTGAAAACAACAGGTAAATGGCAAGTAGACAAACAACACTAAAACCAATAATTGGAATTAAGGGAAAGAATGGAGTCTTAAAACCATACACTATTTTTCTTTCTTTTGCAAGTCTTCGAATTGTAATACAAGCTATGTTAACTTGTGCAAACAAAAACAAAAACATAACACTTGCAGCAAGTGCAATCATAGTTAGATCAAATGACACTGCCAATACTATCATCACTATGGCAGAACATATTGTGGAGACAAAAGGCGTTCTGTATTTTTGATGTAATTTGCTAAACGCTGGAGGTAAGTCGTGATTTCTTCCCATAGCAAATGAGACACGACTTGCAGCAAATGTTGTTGCGTTTAACGCAGCCAGTGTTGACACAAATCCTCCTGCCAGTACAATTAGTGCGCCAAACGGAAGATAGTATTCAGCAGCTTCAATTATTCCAAGCTCCCCGTAACCCCCAATAAACTCCCATGCAGGTTGCCCAATCTGCAAAGGATCAAGTCCACCAATGAAAACGAAAGCAAAAAGAACGTATACAGAAATTACTATTCCTAGAGAAATAAGAATCGCTTTAGGAATGTTCTTCTTTGGTTTTTTAATCTCATCTCCTGCTTGTGCAATAATTTCATAGCCCTCAAATGCTATGAACGTGAGACCCATTGCTAGTATGAGACCAGATGTGCCATTGGGAAAGAAATCCTGAAAATTAGTTGGCCAATTTGGATTTGCAAATGTCATAGCAGCAAGTGCTGCTATGACCAAAGCACCAATAATTCCTAATTGTGTAAAAGTGATTGCACTGCCTACCTTCCCTGTATGTGAAGAACCTCTTATGTTGACAAATGCAAATATGATAATTGCAATTATAGCAAACAACTTTTCAAGTGGAATACCAAATGTATCATCGATTATTTCGGCAGACTTTAACAAATGTCCAAAAAATGTTCCAAATGCAACAGCGTATAGACTACCCGCTATGCTATGTGCAAACCATGCCATCCAACCGCTTAGATATGAATTCGGTCTAGGAAGTCCTTCCCTTATCCACTTGTATCCTCCACCAGTTGCAGGTAAAGCAGATCCTAGTTCAGCATAAGTTAACGCAGTAAAGAGAGTAATAACACCATTAAGAAGAAATGCAACTATCAAAGCTGGACCTGCTGCAGATATGCCAGGTCCTACTAACACGAAGATAGCTCCGCCAATCATTGATGCAACCCCAATCATTATTGCCTGTGAAAGGGAAAGGCTTCGAACAAGTCCACTTGAGTTGGTTTCCGCGCTCATTATCGAACCGTCTGAATTATACTTGAATAAATCTGTTAAGCTTCACGCCTCTGTACTATTTGGTAAGTTTAGGACTAGTGGTAAGATAGAATTAATGAATCTACAAAATCTTATAAACTAGCCAATTAAGCGAGCAATAATGGCAGTAAAAACGACTGAAATTGACGGTAGCAAAATACGTTATTTGGAGGAAGGAACTTCGAAAAACACACTCATTTTACTTCATGGTTTGGGAGCTTCTGCGGAAAGATGGGAAGATGTAATACCACTTTTTGCTAAAAAATTTAGAGTTATTGTTCCAGATCTTATTGGCTTTGGGTATAGTGATAAACCAACTATTGATTATACTACAGATTACTTTGCGGAATTTATGTCCAAATTTGTTGAGAAAGTTGGAATTAAGGAAATGAGCATTATTGGCTCCTCATTGGGAGGTCAAATTGCTGCTGAGTTTATCATAAATCAAAATGTGGGTGTGAAAAAACTCGTTCTTGTTTCGCCATCCGGCGTTATGAAGCATTCAACTCCTGCACTAAATACCTACATTTCAGCTGCATTATATCCAAACACCGATTCAGCCTTGAATGCGTTCCAAGTCATGTCTGGAAGTAAGAATGTAAATGAAAAGATTGTTTCTGAATTCATAGAAAGGATGGAATTGCCAAATGCAAAAATGGCCTTCATGTCAACCCTCCTAGGATTGAGTAATTCCAAGGTAATTACTGAGAAACTACAATTAATCACAATTCCAACACTAATTGTTTGGGGTGAAAATGATCCTGTAATCCCTATTGAATATGCACAGTCATTTATTTCAGGAATTAATGATTGCAGATTTTATAAAATGGTAGGATGTGGACATACGCCATATGCTGAAGATCCAGACAGGTTCTTCCAAATCGTGTCGGATTTTCTTAATTAACGATCATTTTATAAGATAAGTTGCCTGTTGGTGGTAATGGAAGGAAAAGATAACCAATATGATCCAGCTGCGTTATTCAAGCAGTGGCTAGAAAATGCATCCAAAGTACAATCTGATTTCGCGAAGAATATGAATCCGTTTCAGACAAATACCCAAAATCCATTCAATCTGCAAAACATGATGCCAAACTTTCTCTCATGGAGTGCTTTCAAGACTACCGTTGGTAGCAACGGAAGAATCTCAATTCCTGAGGCAGAAAGACAGGCGCTTAGTATGAATGAAGGCGATTTGGTACAAGTTATTGTTATTCCAGTCAACCCTAAGAATAACTGAAATGGTATTAAATGGTAATAAATGGTTTTTATTACCAGTATGTATATATAGAGGAACCAATCATGACAAACCATGAGTAACGAATCAGTCAAGAATGATGTTTTCGCAACTGTAGAAGAGACTGTTGAAAAACAGGTCAAATCTGTTGAGAAGTCATTCCCAAACTATCAAACATCTGTTACAAGCTTGCAGCAAGAATATACTGAAGCATTTCAGAACATTGTAGATTCAACTATTGCTTTGCAAAGAGAATTTGCAAACAAGACTGGAATCAACACTGCTCTTCCAGAAGCAACAGAAAGTGCTGTAAACAAAACAAACGAACAGATTAACAAGGTTCAAGATGTTCAAAACAAGATGGCATTAGCAACAATCGATGCTACCCGACAGAATATCAAAACCTTCAACGAGAACGCAAAGGCTTTTGTTGATCTTAACAAAAGTGTAATGCAATCTTGGTTAACCGCATTCACACCAAAATACTAGTGTGAATGTTTTCTTTTTTATTTATGACCTTTCTTTGAGCCATTGGCCAAGCTCTGGTAAGACAATTTTTTGGCTGAATGAACTAGCAATCATTCCAACATGTCCTGTAGGGTATAATTTCAATGTCTTATCTGTGCTTGAAACTGCATAATGTAGTGGCATACTGCATTCTGGAGAAACTAAATGATCACCTACCGCAACCTGGGTAAAAATAGGCATATTGAGATTTTTTAATGATACATGCTTATTCCCAACATACATCTTATTTTGTATCAATAAGTTATCTTGATAAATGCCTTTTATCCACTGTCTGAAAAGTTCGCCAGGGATAGGGGGAGTCTCATCCAGCCACTTTTCAATTTTAAGGAAACTGTCAACATATTTTTCATTATCGATATTATTCAAAAATTTCAAGTATTTTTCAACGCCCTGCTCAAACGGCTTTAAAATTGAAAAACAGAAATAGATGAACTCTGGTGGCATATTCCCAACTGTATCAACTAATTTGTCAACATCAAAATATTTTGCAATATTACTAACTACTGTTGTATCCTTCCAACCATCAATTACTGGTGCAGTTACGATTAAATTTTTAACCCTATCTGAATGCAGTGATGAATAAACTGTAGCCAATGTTCCACCCGTACAATAACCTTGGATTGATACTTTATCCACATCAGCTTCTTTACAAATAAAATCTACACAGTTATCCATGTAACCATTAACGTACTCATCAAATCCTAGAAATTGATCAATCTTAGTTGGTGTACCCCAATCAATCAAATAAACATCAAACCCCTGTTCAAGCAAATTTCTTACCCAGCTTTTCTTTGGGTCGATATCAAAAATATGATACCGATTAACAATTGCATATGAAATAAGTAACGGGGTACGTACTTGTTTTTCTGTTAGCGGCTTGAAATGTAACAGACGTATTTTATCTTCCTTGTATACTACATCAAATTTGGTTGAACCGATCTCAACTTCATGTGGTACAGAAACTTTCATAGGAGCCTCTGCTAAATTACGACTAAAATTTAGAAATTCGCCAATAATTTTTGGGTCAAATTTACTTTCTGCCAATTTTTCAGGTTTTCTTTTTAGATTGTTCCAGCTTAAAAATTCGATTCTTTAGAGTATGAAGCTCCTCGTATATTTCATCTATCTCTTGCTTGGTAGGTAAGTTAGCGGATTTTAACATTACATCTGTTATTGTGTTCCATCTTTTCAGGAGATCAAGTTCGGTTGAAATAAGTTTGTTATAATTCTCTGAAAATTTTTTAGAATCAAATAATGCAGTAAAATTATTTTCAAAAATATCTATCCAGACTCTTTTGTAAGCTTCAGTTCCCTCCTCATTTGGTGATAATTGAGATGCTTTTGATGATACGTTATTTTGAGCAGTAGTCCATGTATCTGCAAGTTGCTTATAGTATTCAATTAAAAAATTATTAAATCCTACAATTTCCTTATTTGCCTCAGTTAACTCGCTTGTAATCTTCTTCAAATTGGATGATAGATTACGTAACGGCCCAACAGCAGAAAGCGTTGTAGGCTTTGATGACATCATTGCAATCATATCAGACCAAAACATCGCTGTTTTTTTGTAATAATCAGTGACGTTTGATTTATTCTGCATGTAACTATTCGTAAATAGATCGCAATAAATAGATCGCACAGGGTTGACAAGCATGGATTACGAAAAACTATGTGATTTTGCTAAACAGACTGATTCCAAGATCAGATTTGCAGGTGTAATAAATTCTAGGGGTAGACTGATTGCTGGCGGTATGATGTCCAGTAAAAAACGGCTTGGAGATAAAAAAAGAGACGAAATGCTCTACATGGAGCTTGCACTAAGAGTTAAGATGCGAAGTGAATTTGACAATGATCTTGGAAAAGTAAAGTTCTCAATGTCATTTAGGGAAAAACTCATTGTGATGAGTTTTCCTATGAAAAATGACATCTTAATGGTGTCAATGGAAAGAAAAACTCTGTTTGAAAAAATTGCATTCAAGATTTTAAAATATATTGAAAAATTATAAGTCAGATCTTAAAATCATGTAAACTGTGGATCAGCAAGCCCATATTCATGACAAATTTCAAAAATCTCAGATTCGGATTGAGCTTTTGTATAATCCTGAAGGAGATTTTTGTTTAGTTCAAAAAATGTATGACCCCATTTGAATTTTTGAAGAAGAGTGTGTGTCAAATCAGATTCACCCAAAATGTAAACAGCTGCAGCCAATGCCTCTACAGTAGATAATTTATTTAATTTAGAATAATTCATTGGGTTTCCTGCTAATAATGGCGGAAGCTTTCTTGATATGCCTGTAAATGGCTTTTTGAAGGCTGATGTAACGAGATTCCACGAACAATCAATTCCAGTAATAGAGTTAACAAATTTTTTGTCTGATTTCAATAATATTTTTTTTGAAAATGGGTTTAAAATCAACGTACGTGATACAGTTCGTGTAACAGGTTTTGCGAGACCAAATTTTACTAATTTCGCAGCACTACATTTTCTAGGATCATCCTGCTTTAACATTAAAACTTTGAGAAACATGCCAAAATTTATCGTATATCGTTAATATTTTGTTCTAAATATTACTAATTCTTTAGAATCAAAAATATGGGAGTGGCGAGATTCGAACGCGCGATCTCTGCGTCCCAAACGCAGAATCATACCAAGCTAGACCACACTCCCAGCGAACAGAATAATTACCCAAATTTAAGCGTGTTAGATTATGATTGCATATGTCAGAAAATTACAATAATTAAGTCATAATTTCAAAACTTGATAATTTTTGTATTTTGTATTCACATTGCCTACCATGACGAATAATGACTCTGAGCAAACGAAAAAAGACCTGGTTAAAATTGAAGTCAAACTAATAAAATCTGAAATCAGATTTTTAAAATTCATGCTAAAAAATGCGCGATATCAACAAAATTCAATGCTCAAAGAAATAATTCGATAGAGACCATGTGCTTCTTGGTCTAATGTGTCGGCAGTAATGGAGCTGTCTGCGTTATGATTTTAATAACATACAAAATCAATTAGTGTGTTGCAGATTGAAGATTACATAAAAGCGGGAAAAATCGCAGGTGAAGTGAGAGAAAACGTTCGTAAGAAAGATTGGGTTGGTAGCACTCTGGCAGAAATCTGTGAATATGTAGAGTCTGAAATTATCAAACGGGGAGCAAAATGTGCATTTCCTGTTAATACTAGTTTGAATGAAGTAGCAGCACATTACACTGCAGAACCAAACGACCCCAAAACAGTTTCAGATTCAGATTTGATAAAAATTGACCTTGGCGCTCAGATTAATGGGTATATAGCTGATACTGCTGTAACAGTAAATTATGATCCTCAATACGATTCACTAGTTCAGACAGCAGAAAATGCCTTACAAAGTGCAATGTCAATGATCAAAGTTGGTGTTAAATCAAAAGATGTTGGAAGAAAAATTCAGAATACTATAATGGATATGGGGTTTAAACCAATTGCTAATCTAAGTGGTCATTCACTTGATCAATATACAATTCATGCGGGAAAAACAGTTCCTAACATGTGGTCAATTGGCTCATTTGATTTTTCAGAAGATGAAGCATATGCATGTGAGCCATTTGTTACAGCTAAAAATGGTTTAGGATTTGTTCGTAATGGTAAAATTAAAAATATCTTTGCCCTGGCTTCAAGAAAAAGAACAAAGGATGATGAAGCAGATAAGGTACAAGATTACATCTGGAATAATTTTAACATGCTACCATTTGCATTAAGATGGCTCTTAAAGGAATGGGAAGAAAAGGAAGCCAGAAAATTATTAGATATTTTGATTAAAAAGAAAGTAGTCAAAGCATATGCAATTCTTGTTGAAGCGAGTGGTAAGACAGTTGCGCAAGCAGAACACACGTTTATTCCAACACAAACTGGTGTTACAGTAACTACTACCGGGTAAGAGATTCCCCAAAAATTTTTGTGATTATTATTTGTCCGTCACATGAAGAACATTTTGAAATTTCTTTGAAAACATAATCTCCATCAGAAAATTTTTGCTTTGACTGTTCTTTACAAGAGTTACATTGTAGTAAAGTGTACGCGGTTACAATTTCATTTTTATTAGACATTATTGAGCAACTCCAAGAGTGTTCCCAACTCCTATAACAAGTACAGTTTCATTAGGATTTGAATTATCAGTTATCATTTCATAAACTTGGTTTCTTACCTTTTCAGTCTGATCAGAAATTTCTTTCTTCATAAGTGTAATTGCATCTTTAACAGATTGCCTAACTACAATTGCAAATATTGGAATATCATGTTTTGTAGCTATTGCTTCAATCTTAAATCCATCAGTTCCAATTCCGCCTATTGCAGCTCCAAATCCTTGTACGACATCACCTGTATCTTCCCCCTCCAGTTTTAGTGCAGCATCAATCATGATTATCATATTTGGTTTGAGTTTTTCTACGAGAGATTCAGTAGCTTCGCCTGGTCTGCCAACAGTAGCATATGGACCTTCAGCTTTTAGCAGAATTAATTTTCTGCCGTTAAATTCTGATTCACTATAAACAGTTTCAAATTCAGCTTTTTGTTTTTTAGTATCAAGCATCATTTCACCTACTACAAGTGGACCAATTCCATCGCCAATTGGTTGTCCCTGCTTAAATGCTGGTACAGCGTCTTTAAGGGCCTCAGCCTGCTCCATGATAAATGGAAGCATCATCTGCAATGGTAGGATTAGAGGATAGTTATTTTGTTTTTTTGCAGTTAGAAACAAATGTCTTACGATCCTGTGTAAAAGTTGTAATGTTGTGACTATTTCCAAAAGGTTTTGAACTTTGGTAACCTCTAACGTACTAATTTCAGAGAACATGGACTTTACTTGTTTTCTTGTAGTATCCTCTCTTGAACGTACAAGATTATGGATTTTAGGAATCATTCCGTTTGGATCAATATCTACTGGCATGATTGTAAAGTAATCAAAGAATCTGTCAAGTTTTTGAGTTGGATCGCCGTTCGGGGATAGTTTTTGTTTAATGTAATTAATTAATTCATCTCTAGAATCGTTTCTAAATTGTTCAAGTTCTGACATGCTTTTTTTGATATCTCTAGAGGTGATTATCAGCTGTATTCGTTGACCGTAGAATACAAAAAGAATAATGGGAAGAAACCAAACAAGCATCATAAATGGGTTTGAATCGTCGCCCATACCAAAAAACTCGTCAAGTATATCTAAATCGCTAAAATCCACAAACCAAGACGAACATTTTGTCAAATTAAACCATTCGGCAACAAATGATGTGATTCTAGGCTAGACATTTTGTGATTGTTTTTATTATAGATGGTCAAAACACAACCTATTGCCTCAAACGAAACCTATTGTTAGTATTGAAAATGTAGTAGCCTCAGCATCGGTAGACCAAAAAATGGATCTTAATGAAATAACACGCAAGTTTGCAGATGTGGAATATCATCCTGATCAATTTCCAGGCTTAGTTTTTCGAATCAAATCTCCAAAGACGGCTACACTGATTTTTTCGTCTGGTAAGATGGTATGTACTGGAGCGAAGTCGGAAGATATGTCTCGTAAAGCTGTAAAACTTGTTGTTCAAAAACTACGCAAGGGTGGAGTTAAAGTAAAAAAAGAAGCTGTTGTAACTATTCAGAACATTGTAGCCTCAATTAATCTAGGAGGAAGAATACATCTGGAACAAGCAGCAAGAACACTTCCACGAAGTATGTATGAACCAGAACAATTTCCGGGTCTCATACACAGAATGGTTGAACCTAAAACTGTAATTCTTTTGTTTTCATCTGGGAAACTAGTTTGTACTGGCGCAAAGAAGGAACCAGATGTATATAGATCTGTTAACAATCTTCATTCATTACTTGAAGAAAAAAAATTAATGCTGTACGAGTAGAGTATTTGAATTAAATATATAATAAAATTATTTTATCATTGTACCAGATGGTACTTCAGAATCAACAGTTAACCAAAATGGTTTGTCGTTGATATCAGCCGCTAAAAGCATTGCATTAGATTCTACGCCAGCCATCTTTTTTGGTTCCAAATTAGCAACAACTATCACGGTTTTACCAACCAAGTCATCAGGTTCATAAAACTCTGCACCACCAATGATAACATTTCTGGTTTCATCGCCAAGATCTATCTCGCCTTTGACGATTTTTGTTTTGCCCGGAATCTTTTCTATCTTGAGTATCTTTGCAACTCGTAAATCTAGTTTCTTAAAGTCATCATAGCTAATTGACATATTTCATCCTAATTTCACAGTTTAAAATTAATTGCGGAATGAAGACTAATATTTTCAAAAAAAATCATGTCTGTATGGCAATTATATACACATCTGTTGATATCAACGCTTCAGTGGACAAAGTTTGGGACATAATTTCAGATCTTGATAACGAACCAAAATTTTGGAAGGGAACCAAGGAAACAAAGATAATTTCCAGAGATGGTAATGTAGTAACTAGAGAGATAATAATTGCATTTAGAGATTCCAAATGTATGCAAAAAATTACCATCCAACCAAAAGAAAAAATCTACGCTGAATTCACTGAGGGCATAATCAAGGGCTCAAAAACATTGAATCTTAAACCTAAGGATGGTAGTTCAGTACTTGAGGCTAATTGGGATATTAAGATGTCAGGATTAGCTAGTATGTTTACTGGTATGGTTAAGAAGCATATACGTAGTGGAACAGAGCAAGCTATAGAATCAATAAAACAAAAGGCTGAGAATTCATAATTGATAAACATAGTATTGGATATCCTCAACTACATACTTGTTGCAATTTTAATCGGAGTTTCTGCAACATGGATTGTTCTAATAAAATCCATGTTGAAAACATTCCACGAGTCACCATTCTTGGATAAATTCGAAAAAAAAGAGCATGCAAGCCCAAAGGTTTCAATAATTTTACCTGCACGAAATGAAGAAAAATTTATTGAGAGATGCCTTGATTCTCTCTTAGAACAGGATTATACCAACTATGAAATTGTGGCAATTAATGATTCATCAAATGACTCGACTGGAAGTATAATAAAAAAATATTCTGAAAAATTTCCCAAAGTTATTTTTATAGATGCCAAACCAAAACCTGATGGGTGGATAGGAAAAAACTGGGCATGCATTGAAGGATACAAAAAATCTTCAGGAGAATTGCTGTTATTTACTGATGCTGATACTATGCACACAAGTTCTGTGATTTCCCTTGCCGTATCACACTTGTTGTCATTAGATCTTGATGCGTTAACAGTTATCCCAAAAATGCTGTGTTTAGATAAAATAACGAAAATAACATTGCCTATGATTTCCACATTTTTGCATACAAGATTCTCTGCTTTACGCGTAAATGATACATCAAAAAATACTGGATATTTTTTTGGAAGTTTTTTCATCATCAAAAAATCTACTTATGATTCAGTTGGAACTCATGAAGGTGTGAAAAGTGAACTTGTTGAGGATGGAGCGCTTGGAAAAAAAGTCAAAGAATCTAACTTTAAAATGCGCATGGTTAGGGGTGAACATCTTGTTGATGCCATATGGGCAAGAGACATCAATACGTTGTGGAATGCGCTTAAAAGACTAATGATACCACTCTATCTGCAAAACGCAAAAATTGCTGTTGGAATTTTTTTCGCAGTATCATTTTTACTGTTTATGCCATTTCCAATTTTGGGTTACTCGATAATTTTTTTCAATAGTATGGACTCATTCTTATTGCTTTTTGCAATATCTTGTATTGCGTCTATACTTGTGTACATTGCAGGAGTATTAGATGCAACGAAAGGACTTGATCTAAAGTTAAGATACTCATTGTTTGCTCCTGTTGGAAGTTTTATTGTGGTCTGTGGTTTTTTGGCTGGTTTAATTCAGGCAAAAAGTAAAGCGGCAGTATCATGGAGGGGTAGAACGTATCAGATGAGTGGTCAAACTCAAAAATCAATCAATGTATAGAATAGTTTATAGATAAAAAATAAGGGCTGTAAACACTTGGCAAAATCTAGATTTGTTGTTGGAGGCATAGTTGGTGCTACTGCAATCATCTTGCTCTTTACATTCATTCTCATCCCCTCGCAAGAAATTGGAATGCCTGATCTAATCACTTCAAATGGTCATGATGCTACAACATTAGGAGATGTATTATCATCATCAAAAAGCAGTCTCACTTTGGTAGAATTATTTGAAAAATCTGAGGAGGGTGTAGTAAAAATTCAGGTAGAAAGGGATGGTCAAAATAGTGGCAGTCAAGGCTCTGGTTTTGTTTATGATAATCTCGGTCATATTATTACGAATGCACATGTTGTCGACGGTGCCACTAAAGCAACAGTAACATTTTTGGATGGCAGTCAATATGATGCCGAAATAATAGGAAAAGACAAGTTTACAGATATAGCAGTCATTAAAGTTAGTGAAAAACCACGCTTATTGCATCCATTACAAATTGGTGATTCATCACAACTTCGTGTTGGTGAACAGGTAGCTGCTATTGGAAATCCGTTTGGACTTTCAGGTTCAATGACATCTGGAATTGTTAGCCAAATGGGTAGATTGCTGCCTTCTCAAGACAGTGGATTTTCAATTCCGGATGTTATTCAAACTGATGCCGCAATAAATCCAGGTAACTCAGGTGGACCATTATTGAATTTACGAGGTGAGGTGGTAGGAATCAATACGGCAATACAATCAAGTAGTGGTGAATTTAGTGGAGTTGGATTTGCGATTCCATCTAACACAGCAATAAAAATAGTGCCCAGCCTAATAGAGGATGGAGAATATCATCATCCGTGGATTGGTATTTCAGGTAGAGATATTGATCCAGATCTTGCTAGAGTGTTAGAACTCAAAGATGCCAAAGGATTTTTGATCATTACAGTTGTGGATGGTAGCCCAGCAGATAAGGCTGGATTGAAAGGAATGACAGCAACCCAAGTAATTGGTGGCAAAGAATATCCCGCAAATGGTGATATTATAATTTCCGTAGATGACAAGGAAGTAAGAAAAATTAGTGATATACTGATTCACCTACAACGAGAAAAGTCTGTAGGTGATACGATGGTATTGGGAGTAGTAAGGGATGGAGAGTTTATGCATATATCCTTAGAATTGGTTGAAAGACCAGATCTGTAATTAAAAATCAAAAATAAATACTTGAAGTCAAGCATCATTTCTGTTGAGTAGATTAGAATTTGATTTTGAGCCTTTAAACCAAGTTTTAGACGGTAAAAAAATCACAAAAGATGATGCGTACGAAGTATTTTCATATTCAAAATACAATTCAGAAAAAATTTTCAAAGTGGCGAGCAATCTTCGCGACCAGCATAAGGGAAAAGTTGTTTCTTTTTCCAAAAAGGCGTTCTTTAACATCGTAAATCTTTGTAGGGATACGTGTTCTTACTGCACATACAAAGCTGAGATTGATGAATCAAAACTTTCAATGATGAATCTTGCTGACGTAAAAAATCTAGCAAAATCAGCGGCAAAACTCAGATGTGTAGAAGCATTACTTGTTACTGGTGAAAGTCCAGAGCAAAAATATGATGAAGCAGTCAAATGGCTTAGAAAAAATGGATTTTCGTCCACTGGTGAATATTTGGCTCACTGCTCCGAATTAGTATTGGATGAAGGATTGTTTCCGCATACAAATGCTGGAAATCTTAACAAATCTGAGATGAGTGAGCTGAAAAAAACAAATGTCAGTATGGGACTCATGTTAGAAAACTCTAGCCACAGACTTTCAGAAAAAGGAATGCCACATCACGATGCACCCAGCAAGGACCCAAAAGCAAGAATTCAGATTTTAAAAAATGCGGGCGAATTGAAAATCCCAATGACTACGGGAATTTTGGTTGGAATAGGAGAAAATGATCATGAAATAATTGATTCTCTTTTTACAATCAAGACACTTCACGAACAATTTGAAAACATTCAAGAGGTAATTTTGCAAAACTTTGAGCCAAAACAAGATACAAAAATGAAAGAACACCCATCTACACCTCAACAATATTTTAAAAGAGTAGTAGCGATGGCAAGAATAATTTTACCCGAAATGAATATCCAAATTCCACCAAATCTATCTCCAAATAATTACAATGATTTTCTTGATGTTGGAATAAATGATTGGGGAGGAATCTCACCCATAACTGTGGATTATGTTAACCCAGAATTCTCTTGGCCACAAATTAACACATTAGAAAGTAAATGCACTGAACAGGGTTTTGAATTAAAAGCACGGTTTCCAGTATATCCAAAGTTCATCAAGATGATTAACCCCAACCTAAAAGAAAAAATCAAAAAACTTTCTGATAATGAAAACTATGTTAGGAGGGAATTTTGGAGATGACTTTAGAAACTACAAATTTGGATTCAAAGCTTAAACAGGCTGATCCAATCATTGCTGGAATACTAAACGACGCATTATCAGAAAATGAAATCGACATAAAAGATTCTGTAATGCTATTTGCCGCAAAAGGAACTGAACTTGAACTTGTTTGCTCCGTAGCTGACGAACTTAGAAAAAGAAGAGTAGGAGATGTTGTCACATATGTTGTAAACAGAAACATCAATTTCACAAATGTCTGTATAAAGCAATGTGGCTTTTGTGCGTTTAGTAGAGATTTCAGAGAGGAGGAAGGTTATTTGCTCCCAATAGAAGAAATAGTTAGGAGAGCCAAGGAGGCGCATGAATTAGGTGCGACGGAAGTTTGCATACAAGCTGGTCTCCCACCTGACATGGATGGAGAACTATATGAAAAAATTTGTCGTGAGATAAAGAAAGAAATTCCAAAGATGCACATTCATGGATTTTCACCTGAAGAAATTTTGTATGCAGCGACAATAAATGGCATTACAATAAGAGATTACCTTTTGAGATTAAAAAAAGCAGGTGTAGATACACTTCCTGGAACATCAGCTGAAATTTTAGATCAAAGCATGCGTGATAAAATGTCGCCGGGTAGGATTTCTGTTA
>Ga0310124_10000565_pt1 | contig 25847 bp, 22 predicted proteins | sample CB11b_AW_Bot5_MG_FD_203507 | JGI IMG/M metagenome (GOLD analysis project Ga0310124, IMG submission 203507) | Marine microbial communities from Western Arctic Ocean, Canada - CB11b_AW_Bot5 | ecosystem: Environmental > Aquatic > Marine > Oceanic | place: Canada: Western Arctic Ocean | collected...
GCAATTGGAAGAAGGCCTTATTGGGGACAAGGCCATTCCTGGTCCTTATTACTCTCTCTTCAAAACCCAAGGAACTGTTCATTTCTTCTATTGCTTCACCTTAATTAGCACGATTTCAGAAGAATTCTGTGTGGCGTGTACAGATCAATGGAATTGTTTGAGAGCTTGCGCTACTCTTAACAACCGTCAATCGACTCCGGCGCCATGCCCTGCTGGCACCGACAACCCGTGCGCGTACGCCGTTACTACCACGACCACCGTCATGCACCAGCAACTGATCAATCGTATCGATGCTCGCGAGGCCGTCGTTGGCATCATCGGCCTCGGCTATGTCGGTTTGCCGCTACTGATTACCTTTGCCCGCGAAGGCTTTGCGGTGCGCGGTTTCGACCTTGACCACGACAAGATCGTTCAACTCGAATCTGGCCAGAGCTACATCCGGCATATTTTGTCGGCGGACATCGTCCAGTTCGTGTCGGGCAACGACCGGGCCTCGGTCACCGATGATTTCGCACGCACGGCAGAATGTGATGCGGTGCTTATCTGCGTACCCACACCGCTTTCGGAGCATCGCGAACCGGACTTGAGTTATATCATCGGTACTGGAGAACGCTTGGCACCGTACCTGAAGCGGGGCCAGTGCATCATACTGGAGTCCACGACATTTCCCGGGACGACGGAGGACGAGCTGATCCCGATCCTGGAGGGAAACTCCGAGCTCATCGCCGGCCAGGATTTCCTTGTCGCCTATTCCCCGGAGCGTGAGGACCCGAACAACACGAACTTCTCCACCTCGACCATCCCGAAGGTGGTCGGCGGCATCACCGGTGAATCTCTGGCGGTGGCGCGCAGCTTGTACGATGCCGTGACCTGCGAAACGGTACCGGTCTCGAACTGCCGGACCGCCGAAGCCACGAAACTCATGGAAAACATCTTCCGCTCGGTCAATATCGCCCTGGTAAACGAACTGAAGCTGGTGTTTTCTGCCATGGACATCGATGTTTGGGAAGTGATCGCTGCGGCCAGCACCAAGCCGTTCGGCTACATGCCGTTCTATCCCGGGCCGGGGCTCGGCGGGCATTGTATCCCGATCGACCCGTTCTATCTCACGTGGAAGGCCAAAGAATACGGTATCTCGACGCGTTTTATCGAACTTGCGGGCGAGGTCAATACATCTATGCCGCAGTACGTCGTGCAGCGGACGATGATGGCGCTCAATGATCATCGGAAGGCGCTCAACGGCAGCTGCCTGCTGCTCGTCGGGCTGGCCTACAAGAAAAACGTCGACGATTACCGCGAAAGTCCGGCGTTCGCTGTCTGGCAGACCTTCGTTGATCATGGGGCGCAGGTGGACTATTTCGACCCATACTGCGACGTGGTAAAGCCGACGCGCGAATATTCACGCTTTGCCGGTATTCGAAGCCAGGCTTTCGAGGACATTGCGGGCAACGGCTATGATGCTGCAATCATCACTACCGCGCACGACAATGTCGACCATGATGCTCTGGTGCAACAGGTGCCGCTGGTGATTGACACCCGTAACGCCTGCCGCAAAGCCGACAACGTCTATCAGTCCTGACCCGATTGCGCCATGGACACTCCCATCCTCGTCACCGGTACTGCCGGATTCATCGGTTTCAGCGTCGCCTGTCGGCTGCTTGATGAGGGGCACCGTGTTGTCGGCTATGATTCCGTCAACGACTATTACCCGGTAGCTGTCAAACGCGCCCGGCTCGACGAGCTGGCGCGTCGCGGCGATGCCTATATCAACGTCGAAGCCGACCTCTGCGACCTTGCCGCCATGCGCGAGGTGTTCGACAACCAGCAGCCGCGACAGGTCTGCCACCTGGCGGCCCAGGCCGGCGTTCCCTTCAGCATGCGCGATCCGCTTTCTTACCAACGCTCCAACCTGGAAGGCTTTATCAATATCCTCGAGTGCTGCCGTCACGGTGGAGTGGGGCGGCTGGTCTATGCCTCGAGCTCGAGCGTTTACGGTGACAGCACCGAGTTTCCGTTGTCTGAATCGCTGCGGGTGGACAGGCCGATCAGTCTGTACGCCGCGACGAAGAAGGCCAATGAGCTGATGGCGCACAGCTACACCCATCTGTATGGCTTGCAGACGATCGGTCTGCGCTTTTTTACGGTCTACGGGCCATGGGGCCGTCCTGACATGGCGCTGTGGATATTTGCCGAGAAAATCATCAACGGTGAGCCCATTTCGGTATTTAACAATGGCCGGCTGAAGCGTGATTTCACGTACATCGACGACACCGTAGCCGGTGTTGTCAACGCTGTTCTCATCCCTGGCCTTGAGCCCTATGAGATTTTTAATTTGGGCAAGAGCCAGGTTGAGAAAGTGGTGGACATGATCAAGATTATCGAAGCATCACTCGGCTGCGAGGCGACGATTGAGTATCTGCCAGCCCAGCCGGGCGACGTGAAGGAGACCTGGTCTGATATCTCCAGTGCCGCGGCCAGACTCGATTACAAGCCGCAGACCCCGATTGCGGAAGGGATTCCGCGATTCTGCGAGTGGTACAATCAACACCCGGAGCTGGCGGCAATTGTCACCGACTGGCGCCGGCAGCAGTAGGTGCAATGTCCGTTTACCTGATCACCGGCAACGACGACTCGACAATCGCCGAGGCGGCCAAGAAGCTTGTTCACCAAATTGGTGATGACGACCCCTTCGCTTTCGAAATTTATGAGGAGAACGAAGAAAAGACGGCAGCACAAGTGATTGCCGAAGTCATCGCCTCGATCATGACCCCTTCGATGTTCGGCGGTGCCAAGACCGTGTGGCTTCGCAACTTCGAGGCGCTGGCGGAGATCCCCCTGCCCGAAGCGCTGACCGGCAACGTCAAACGCCTGGCGGAGATCATCAGCGACAAATTCCCGCCAGACGTGACCCTGGTGATCGACGGTCCCGGCATCGCCCAGAAGCAGCTGTTGGCGGCGTGCAAGGCAGCCGGTAAGGTGGAGATACACAAGCGCCCTGAGATCACCAGCCGCAACTGGCGCCGCGAGGTTGCGCATCTTATCGGCCAGGCCTGCGGCCAGCGCGGCATGGTGCTGGCGCCCGAGTCCATCGACTACCTGCTCGAAGTCATCGGCGTACAAACGGGACGGGTATCGGGTGAGATCGAGAAAATTTTCTGTTACGCCGGTGCCGGTCCGACGCTGGCACAGGTGCAGGACGTCTGCACCGGTAACCGCGAGGCTGTCTATTATGCGCTTTCCAACGCTTTCGGCGACCGCGACCTGCAGGCTGCCTACGATGCCATCATGCAGCTCATGGCTAACCACAAAAACCCGGAAAGCTGCGCTATCGGCCTGATCCGCCAGGCGGCCAAGTTCTTTCATCAGCTGCTTGAGGCCAAACTGCTTTACGCCACACTCAAAGTGCGGCGTCCGCAACAACTGGCCGGTGCCATCGAAAAAATGACGCCGGAACACGAAGCATTGTTCAAGCACTATGTTCTGCGCGACAAGAGCGATTGGCTGATCAACAAGACCGCCGCCCAGGCGGCTCGCTACAGCGGCTCGGAACTGGTCGGCGCTGTCGCCATCCTGGCCGAAGCCGACCGCTACAACGTCTCCTCGTCGCTGCCCCGGCGACTGGTTCTCGAAGCTCTGGCGGCCCGCGTTATCAGCCCGGCCCGGTGACGCGGCGCGCGGTCATCACGTTGGTGGCGAGCCTCGGGCTTGCTCTGTGGGCAATTGCTGGTGATGTGCGGATTCACGGCTTTGATGCCGGCGAACACAAGCGCCTGCTTGGTATCTCCGACGCAGCTGCCCGCGAGATCAGCAGCGTCATTGGCGGCGGTGCCGCGCTGCCGGCGATGACGGTGTGTCGGCGTGGCGCCGATTGCGCGCCACGCGGTGGCGGCAGCGTGTTTGTTCTCGATTCAAGCGACGGCCGGCTTGCCGGGCCGCAACTCATTCTTGCTCACCTGCAGCGGTACGCCATCGCCCGCGGCGGTCGCGGCCGGAAGGTATACTGTCCCGAATGGCTAGTTGCCGGACTCTATCATCGTATGCTGGAGCAGCGAATGCCGCCGTTCAGCCGCAATCGCGTCTTTGCCGCCACCAAGATGCTGGTCGAGGCGGGAAAACTGCCGCGGCTGCGCAATCTGCTCGACAATCCGGTTGCGGTGTCCGATCCAATCGTGTACGAACTGTATGCCGAATCCTGTGCGCTGTTGGTCAAGATGCTGCGCCAGCACGACCGCCGGATTCTTGGCGATATGATCGGCCACCGCCGCAAAGGCACCGACAGCGACATGCTTTTTGTCCGGCTCGCCAGCTTCGAGGGTGACGAGGGCGCCATTCAGGACTGGTACGAGCTGCAGGCGGAGAAACTGGTTGTCAACATCATCCAGCCCCTCAGCGTGGCGGCCGCCAAGGCACGGCGGCACGAGCTTGAGACCGTCCCCATCGTCATGCCGGACGCCAACGGTGATTTCGGAGTGACCCGGGTGCCGCTCGATGAAGTGCATTACCACTTCCAGACCTACGATCACAACCCGGACAATGTCAACGAGCTATTGCCTAGATTCGTCGAGTTCCGTCGGCGTTGCCCGTTGTTACTGCGTGCTGCTGTCGACGATTATATCGGCAGCCTGAGAACTTTGCGCAATGGCAAGGAGGCGGAATTCGGGACGCAGATCAAGGCAGCTCGCCGGAAATTCGATGCGGCCTGCACGCGTGCTACGGGGGTCACCGACTTTCTCGACCGCGTCGGTGTTGACCGCCGTTTGTCGCTGCTGCAGCTCGAGCTGCTTGTCGGCGAAAACCGTGCATCGATCGAGTTGCCGTACGACAAGCCGGTGCGTGCGTTTCTTGACTCACTCGGCGAGGTACCGTGAGATCGATCCCGACAGTACCAGGAAAGGGGCTTGCAATTGAGATGATTTGCCGCTACGTTAGTTCCGTGCAAGGGCGGGAGAGACACTCTGGACCTATCATACAATGGGATCGCAAGATCTTACCTTTACTCTGTTGCAGAGTAAGCTCCTCCTGCCCTTACATTTCCTGCCCCGCACTTGTTGCGGGGCTCTTTTTTTTCTATTCGATCATTATTACCCGATGATTTCATTCGATACGGGATCTGACACCGGCCGAATGACCGTATAAGCAAGATTATTTATATTTTATCCGTCCATCCATTCAATCTCGTGTAGTGGATAAAGCCTGTTGTTCCAGCGCTTTCTGGACAGCTATCCAGCGTGGCCGGAGCCTTGTGCGGGGGGCTTTGTGGGACCGTTTGCCACAGCTCTGAACCGGATTGGCACAGATTCTGCAATATTATCGACTTATGCCTTTTTTTGAAGCCTGTCCACCGGTCTTGGAATAACCTGAATAATAATCCATAACTCGCTTATTTTTAAACGATTACGTAATGAAATTTCACATTCAGAGCCGCTATATCCTGGCCATCGTCTCGCTGGTCCTGTTTTTGCTGCTGTCACTGGCCGCAACACTCTACTTTGTAGGGCGCGATGGCAACCGCCAGCTTACAGACTCGGGAATCCATACGTTGACCGAAGAGTTGCAGGTGCAGATGAAGCGCCAGGCCAACACGACGATCCATTTGCTGGCGGGAACCATTGCCGGCCCTCTTGCCAGCGGCGATGTCGACAAGGTGCGGGAAATTATTGCCACTGCCCGCGGGAACCGGAGCATCGTCGAGCTGCAGGTTTTCAGCGCTGACGGCGGGTTGCTGAGGGCCGACGACCAGGTGTCGGCAGGCGGCCAGGCGATCGATATGGTCACGTTGTTGGCCGCTGGCCAGGGCATCACCGAAACCAATGCCGATCGCCTTACGCTGACTCGTCCGATCTTTCATGAAGGTCAGGTCAAAGGTGCACTGCGTATGGCGTTGGCGCAGACGCATATCAACAACGCCCGGGCCCGCCTGAACAGTGAACTGTACGACATCGGCAAGAGCGGCCTGTCTCACTCATTGTTGGCGTTGGCTGTCACCATACTGCTGTGGGCGCTGGTGGGCGTCGCGATTACAGTTGCCGTTGGGCATCGCCTGATCCGGCCCATCCGCGAGCTGCGCCGGTGCGTCCACCAGGTTGGCCGCGGCGATTACGATCTCGAGACTTCCTCTGGCCACCTCGACGAAATCGGCGAGTTCATGGATGCTTTCCGGGAAATGGGACGCAATCTGCAGAAGACAACGATGTCACGTGATTTCATCAGGAGTATCGTACGCAGCATGACAGACGCGTTGATAGTGTTAAAGCCCGACGGCACTATCCGCACCGTCAACGATGTTGCCTGCCGGTTGCTGCAATACAGCAGCGACGAGCTGGTTGGCCAGTCGTTCGACCTGGTGTTGTCCGAAGGTTCGAGCGTCACCAGCTACATCCGCGATCTGATCGCTCCGGATTCGATCATCAGCACCGATACGGTCCTGGTGCGGCGCGATGGCGAACAGATCCACGTCACGCTCACTGCCTCCTTGATTCATGACACCAGCGGCACACCGGCTGGAATCCTGTGCATTGCCCACGACATTACGGAGCTTACCGCCTCGCAGCGTCAGCTCGAGCTGGCATTGCACGATGCCGAAGCAGCGAACCGCACCAAGAGCCGGTTCCTCAATCGTATGAGCCACGAACTGCGCACCCCGATGAACGGCGTGCTCGGCATGACGGACCTGTTGCTGGCTACATCGCTGGATAATCAGCAGCACCAGTATATCCTCGGTGCGCGCAATGCCGGTCGGCGGCTGTTGGCGATGATTGATGATGTGCTTGATTTCTCGAAGATCGAGACTGGTCAGTTCGAATTGCAGAAGGACGCCTTCGATGTTGCGAACCTGGTGGAAGAAGCTGCCGGCGCCATGGCGGAGCGAGCCCACGGCAAAGGATTGGAGTTGTCCTGCGACATCTACAACGATGTGCCCGTGGTGTACAGTGACTCAGGCCGGCTGCGGCAGATTCTCACGCACCTGATAGACAACAGCGTGAAGTTTACCGACAACGGTGAAATCTGCGTCGAGGTTGTCGTCGAGGAGCAGTCCGACACGTTGGTGCGGCTGCGATTCGCCGTACAGGATACGGGCATTGGCGTTCCGCCTGAAGACCATGAAGCGATTTTTAATCTGTTTTCCCAAATCGACGAATCAGCTGCTCGCCGGGAAGGCGGTAGCGGTCTGGGACTGGCAATCTGTCGTGAGCTTGTGGTTATGATGGGTGGCCGGATTGGTGTCGACAGTGAGTTCGGTAAGGGCGCCTGTTTCTGGTTCACAATTGAGGCCCCGCCCGTGCCGCACGCGCCAAAAGCCCTGTTGCGCGATGCCAGCCTGGCCGAAATTTCGGTGCTCGGCATCGACAGCAACCGTACCAGCCAACGTGTCCTGGAACGCTATGTCACGGGCATGGGAGCCGTGTACCATCCCGCCACCAGCCTTGATGCGGCGATTGCTATGCTCGGATGCCAGGCGTTCAACGTCATCTTTATCGATCAGCGCCTGTTGCAGCAGCAGCCGTATCAGCTCGTCGCCCTGACTGCCAGCGGTGCACGGGTTGTCCTGTTGATCTCCGGTGAACTGTCGGCGGAATTTGTCGGCAAGTGCTCGTCATTGCAGAAACCGATCGGCCGCGCTGCGCTGCGCGCCTCTCTACTGCGTGACGATATCGACCGGGGAGTCGCGGACGAAGTAACTTTTGCCTTCGAGGAGCAGTTTGCGGCGGAGATTTTAATTGTCGAGGATAACCGCATCAATCAGGAATTCGCCAAGACCCTGCTGGAGTTGCACGGCTGCACGGTTACCGTCGCGGACAACGGCCTGCAGGCGCTCGAAGCGCAGCGACGCAAGAAGTTCGACATCATTTTCATGGACTGCCAGATGCCGGAGATGGACGGTTACGAGGCGACCCGCCGCATTCGCGAGGAAGAATCCAGATTGATCAACGGCGACTGCTGCCATGTCCCGATCATCGCCGTCACTGCCAATGCGATGAGCGGTGATCGCGAGAATTGTCTTGCTGCCGGGATGGATGACTATCTGGCTAAACCCTTCACCCGGCAGGAGCTTGTCTACATGCTGACGCACTGGCTTGGTGAGGAGCGTACGGGTGAAGCGCCGCTGCCGCCCAGCATCAGCCGCGAGATTTCGACTCGCGACGAGCTGATCGATATGTCCGTTCTCAATGACCTGCGGATGCTCGAACGCACAGGTGCGGAGAGTGTATTTCGGGATGTTGTATCGATGTACCTGCAGGATTCTGCGGGCTTTATCGAGTCACTCAATGCAGCGGTAAGTAGTCAGAACGCAGCCGGTCTGCGCGATGCTGCACACGCGCTGAAATCCTGTAGCGGCAATGTCGGTGCCATGGGTATCATGAGCCTGAGCGCGGCGCTCGAGGCCCAGGCCCTGTCGAATTCTCTCGCCGGCGCCCCGGACATGATGCGTGAGCTCGAGGCCATGTACAACGACGTCTGCGTTGCCCTCGCCAGCGAACTGCAGGACACGTGCTGAGGTTGCCGGGGGACGCACTTCGGGCGGAAGCACCAGCACCAGCTTGCTAAAGCAGATCCAGGATCGGCTGGATCATCACCTCACGAAACATCGAAAAAATCAGCATTGCCACGCCAATCACTACCGCCAGATACAGCACCATCGGCAGAATGATTGCCAGCCGGGAGATGCTGGTCACCGCGTCGTGCTGCGCCTGGTCACCGACTTTCTGCAGCATCTCGTCGAGATGCCCGGTCTCGACGCCGGTGAAAATCATGCCCTGCATCATCGCTGAAAATACGCCTGTTGCCGCCAGCGCGACGGCTACGCTATCACCTTCGTCCAGGTAGGGGCTGGCCAGCTGCAGCCGTTTGCCGATCCAAGCGTTGCCGGTGCTTTCCGCTGCCAGCGAGACGCTTTCGCGCATATCGACGCCGGCCGTGTACAGCAGTTCCAGAGTGTGGACGAACTGCGCGATTGCGATGTTCGCAACGAGCCGGCCGATGACTGGCAGATTGACTACTACCGTGTCCATCAATACACGGCACTCATCGATCCGGCGCAAGGCGCGGATGCCGAACCAGATGAACCAGATGATCGCGTATAGCGGCAGCAGCGCGGCCAGGAGATAACGCACAGCTGCCCCGATGCCGTCGCCGGCCAGCCATTCGATGAACGCCGGAATCACGATCGCGGCATGCAGCAGGAGCAGCGGATAGATCATCCGCGTAACGAATGACGTGCTCACCTGACGGGCCCGCTCGAGCGACTCAGCAAGGCGCCGCATGATCGTGATCGTGCTGGCGCTGCGTTCGCCGATCTCGAGCAGTCGCACATGCATCGGCGGGAAAATCGCCGGCTGCGCCGCGGCTGCCTCAGTGAGCGTGGAGCCGCGATCGATATTGGCGTTCATCGCCACCAGCGCCCGGCGCGTGCTGCCTGTGTACTGGCCGGCGAGAACGGTCAGGCACCGTGCTGGCACCATACCGGTATCCAGCATCGCCGCGAATTTCTGATACAACTCCGCCAGCGCCCGATCGGACATGGTTATTTCTCTTTCATTGGCTGGAACCGTATCACGGCAGTGACTATTCTCACATAAAACACGGCTGCTCAGCTGCTAAAGTGATGTCACATTATGACTGTAATCCGGCAGAGTGGATAGGCGTGTTCAACGTTGCTTTTGGCAACTGCGGCGAAACGTAGTATATCATGTACTAACAATATTTGGAAACATTGCGTTTGATTAAAAAACACGAGAAATGCGGGTATATTCAGCCAAACCGGTCTGGGGTTTGCGACACCGCTGGCATTCATGCGCTGGCAATCTGCGCCGGAAGCGGCGTGTCGCAACGCAACAGAGACGAGGCAAGATGATCATAGCCGTGAGCAATCAGAAAGGGGGCGTGGCGAAGACCACGACATGCCTGGCACTGGGCGCCACCCTAGCCGGCTCGGGCAGTCGGGTGCTGATCATTGATTGCGATGCCCAGGCGAACTTGACCATGGGGCTCGGTATCGACCCCAATGACGTGCAGCAGTCGCATTCCCAGCTTTACCTCGACCCTTATTGCGATATCCACAATGTCATTCGCGACACCGGTTATTTCGATGGTCGTCTGCACGTCGTACCGGCGGAACTCGATCTGGCCGTCGTCGAAAAGCAGCTTCACAACCAGCCAAACTTCGAATTGCTTCTGCAACGGCAGCTCGATCGTCTTGAGACACCGTACGACTTTGTCTTTTGTGACTGCCCGCCATCGCTTGGAGTCCTGACGCTTAATGCCTTGTCTGCTGCCGATCTGGTGATCATCCCGATCGCCTGTGAATACTATGCTGTTGGCGGGCTCAATCAGATTCTCTCGATCGTCGATCTGGTGCGTCGCAACACCAATCCCATGCTGCAGTACCGGCTGCTGGTGACGATGCACGATAAACGGCTGCGCATGAGCCAATTGGTTTACTCGCAGGTCCAGGCCAACTTCGAGAGCGCTTTGTTTGACACCTATATCGGTATCGATTGCAAGATCAAGGAATCGCAGGCGGAAGGGATCCCGATCAATCAGTACGCCCCGCATACACGTTCAACTGTTCAGTACGAATTGCTGGCTGAAGAGATCGCGACTTTCGCTGCCCCGGCGGAGCCTGTGGCTATCGGTTAGCCTGGCTGCTCACCGATCCGTCCAGGTGAGATACGCCGGCGGATGATTGATTGATTGATTAGAATGGTGTTATGGTGTAGAGAGTATAAAGTATAGAGTATACCGGATCGCACGTACGTATCACGGCCAAATACAGACCGCCAAATGGCAGACAAGCCAAAGAAAAAACTCGAAGAACGGCTCGAATCGATTTTCTCACAGATGCCCGCCGTCGACGCGCAGGGTGAGGGCGCCGACCCGCCTGGCAAAGAGCCTGAGGCCAACGAAGTGCCGTCGGCCCAGCCGCCGCCTGCTCAGCCACCGGCGGCACAGCCACAGGGGGAACCGCCCGTCCAGCCGCCGCCGCAGTACCCGGCGCAACCCCCACCGCAGTACCCACAGCATCCGGCGCCACCACCGCCGCAGTATGCGCCACCGCCGCAGTATGCGCCACCGCAGCAGTACCCGCCGCAGCAGCACCCGCCGCCGCAGTACCCGCCGCCGCAGCAGTACCCGCCGCAGCAGTACCCGCCGCAGCAGTACCCGCCGCAGCAGTACCCGCCGCAGCAGTACCCACCGCCTGGATGGCCCGCTGATCAACCGCCGCCGCCGCCGCCGCCGGGGCTTGAGCACACTTGGGTGTCGGCGCCGACGCCAGTTCCAGGCACCTATCCACCGCCGGATCCGAATCGACCGCCTGTTCCCGGCGAGGTGAAAGTTGCTTCCGAACTGGCACCGCTCGATGACACCGCGGGCTCCGCCGCGGCGACCCTCGAAGGCATGGCGCCGGAGCAGATCATCAAAGCAAAGCGGCTGTACAACGAGGTGGTGCTGCAGATGTGCGCCGTTGCCGACAATCTGGCACAAGGCATTGCTGTCGACGCGACGCCTGTGCTGCGGCGCGTCGAAAAGGTGATCATCGAGTTGCGTAACGATGATCGCATGCTCCTGGCAATGTCCCACGCGCCGTTGGCTATGGTTGAGCGCGCAGTCGGCACTATTCGTTCGCCGGAAGTCGTCTTGTATGGTGTGAACGCGATGATCTACGGCCTCAAGATCGGCATCTCCCTGGACCTGGCACCAGACAAACTGTCCTATCTCGGGATGAGCGCTGTTCTGCAGAATGTCGGCTATCTGGGCATGTCGCGTGACAGCCTGCCGACGACACCGGAGGCTGTCCTGGCGACCCTCAGCGAGCGGCCCGGCGATTTCGACCGCTACCTCAATCTTATCAAGATTCTCCACTTCAACGTCGACACTGTCAAGCGCATCGTTGGCATTGCCAAGTTCAACGACTCCGGGCTGACCGACACGTACAACGACAATCTCGAGATAAAATTCGCCACGCTCAATCAGATTTGTGATGTTTTCGTGCATCTGATCAATTGTCGTGACCAGGGCTCCCGTTTGTCGCCGCACGATGCCATGCGTATTCTCAGCAAGGATCTCAAAGAACAATTTCATCCGACCTACGTCAAACTTTTTTTGAATCAGCTCACAATTTTCCCGGTCGGTACGTGGGTGCAGCTCAGCACTGAGGAGACTGCCAAGGTCGTCGCGGTCAACCGCGGCTACCTCATGCGTCCGGTCGTCATGGTCGTGCTCGACAAGTTCCACCATTTCAAGCCCAGTCCCGAGCGGCTTGATCTGCGTCGGAGCGTTGCCACATACGTCACTGAAGCGATCAACGACGATGACTTGGCCGAACGTTTCATCGACTTGGTATGATCGACGTTACCGCTGCCATCTTGATCGAGGCTGGAGCGATTTTCATTGCCCGGCGCCAGGACGACGACCTTTGCGGTTGGGAATTTCCGGGCGGCAAAATCGCCCCGGGCGAGACGCCGGAGAGTTGCCTGCGCCGCGAGTTGCAGGAGGAGTTTGCTATCGATGTTACCGTCGGCGGATTTGTCGGTGAATCGGTTTTCTGCTACGGTGCTCGCACGATTCGGCTGCTTGCCTACGACTGCCACCATCGCGTTGGCATACCCGAGTGCCGAGTCCACACGGCGTACCATTGGGCGCCGTTGTCCGACCTTACTGGCTATGATCTGTTGCCGGCGGACGTGCCTCTGGCGCAGCTTGTCCTGCAGCGACATCTGGCGGAAGCCTGAGGCTCAACGCGGGCAGCGTGCTTCAATTTTCTCCTCAATGAACACGGGTGGTTGATCGTAGCGTGAAATTTTCCAGACGAGCGCAGTGCGACGCTGAATGCGGGATGCTCGTTAGGAAAAACCGGCACTGCCGGAAACCGCCGACGTGGTCCTGATTCTGAAGAGATTTTGCGGCAGGTTTTACAGCCTGCGGATGCCGATTATATTCCCGTCTCAATCCAGGCCAGCCCCGGGACTCAGCCAATGTTCAACAGTAACAGCCAAATTCGCGGATTTCCGATTGCCATTCTCGCCACGCCCGGAGGTCGTCAACTGGCGACAGTCGTTGACCAGCAGTTGCGTGAGATCTTCAAAGAGAACGGTGAACAGGCGCCCCCCACGTTCTTGCGCGAGTCGGACAATCCCCGCTTCCAGAACGGCGAAGGCAAGGCTGTGATCGTCGACAGTATCCGTGGTACGGATCTGTTCATCATCGTTGATATCGGCAATTATGGCGTGACCTATCAGCGCTACGGTACCGAAGTGACCATGGGGCCGGACGAGCATTTTCAGGATCTCAAGCGGCAGCTTGGCGCGGCGAAAAACATGGCTCAGCGTGTTACCGTGGTCATGCCGCTGCTTTACGAGAGCCGACAGCACAAGATGTACGGCCGCGAATCGCTCGACTGTGCCATAGCCCTGCAGGAGCTCGTCAATCTCGGTGTCGACTCCGTCATGACGATCGATGCCCACAATTCACATGTGATGAATGCGATACCCATGCACGGCCTCGAAAACCTGCACGGCGCCTATCAACTGATCGAATGTATGCTGCAGGACGCCGGAGATCAGATCAGGATCCATCCCGACAGCTTCGTACTCTGCAGTCCGGATCTCGGCGGCATGGAACGCGCCCGGTACTTTGCCGAGCATTTCCAGGTGCACCTTACCGGCTTCTATAAATACCGCGACCTGACCCGTGTCGTCGAGGGCAAGAATCCTGTCATCGAGCATAAATTCCTCGGTGACGACCTGACCGGCAAGGACGTACTCATTGTCGATGACATGCTGGCCTCCGGCGGCAGCTTGCTCGAAACCGCCGCTGAACTTCGCGAACGCCACGCCAAAGGCGTCTACTTCGCCGTCACCTATGCATTGTTTTCCGATGGTGCCACGGCCTTTGACGAGGCCTACGCGGACGGCCTGTTCAACCGCCTCTATGCCACCAACGCCACGTACATTCCGCCGGAACTTCTGGAACGTGAATGGTTCGTTGTTGCCGACGCGACCCGGTTTATTGCCAAGTTCATACACAGCTTTAATCAGGACCATTCCATCACGCGGCTTCTCGACAGCACCGAGAAGATCAATAAATTGCTTGGTCGCGAATTGATGAGATAGTGGCGCCTTCAGCAGCACAAACAGTAAACGGAATCGAGACGAATGAGTCGGGAAATTTCACCCCTGCAGCAACTCCGCTTGGCATTCATGCCGGAGTTGCCGCGCGTTTTTCAGCAACACGGAGCGTGCGTTGCGGCCGATGGTGTTGACGGGGTACCGCTCCTCACCGACCAGACCGGCATTCCCGAGCAGTTCCCGCACACTCATGGCTTGCCGCTCATCCAGTTTACCCGCGGCGACGACACCCGGCGTTCTGCTATCAACGTTGGCGTGATCCTCTCAGGCGGCCAGGCACCGGGCGGCCACAATGTGATCGCCGGCCTGTTCGACGGGCTGAAATCGCAACACGCCGAGTCGCGGATCTTCGGTTTTTGCGGCGGTTCCGACGGACTTGTCGACGACGATGGTGTCGAGCTTACCGCCGACATCATCGATGCCCATCGCAACACCGGCGGCTTCGACATGGTCGGTTCCGGCCGCGGCAAGCTGGAAAAGGTTGCCCAATACGACAAAGTCGCGGCCAACTGCAAGGCCCGCGGCATCACCGGTATCGTCATCGTCGGTGGCGATGACTCGAACACCAACGCCTGCGTTCTTGCCGAGTATTTCGTTCAGCACGACGCGGGTATCCAGGTCATCGGCTGCCCCAAAACCATCGACGGCGACTTGAAGAACGCCCTCATCGAAACCTCCTTCGGCTTCGATTCTGCCAGCAAGGAGTATAGCGATGTCGTCGGCAATATTGCCCGCGACGCTGCGTCGGCCCGCAAATACTGGCACTTCATCAAGCTCATGGGACGCACCGCATCGCACATCACCCTTGAATGCGCGCTGCAGACGCAGCCCAACCTGGCCCTGATCTCCGAGGAAGTTGCCGACAGGAAACAGACACTCAACGAAATCGTCAACGAAATAGCCGATGCCATCGCTGCCCGTGCTCGGCTCGGCAAGAATTACGGCATTGTCCTCGTGCCCGAAGGGCTCATCGAGTTTATTCCCGAGATCAAGGTGCTGATCGCCGAACTCAACGATCTGTTGGCCGATGCAGCCATGGACGATCTGGCCGAAATGCTGGCGGTTGCCGAAACCGAAGTACTGATCGAGATCGGGCTTACGGAACACTCCGCTGTGGTCTATCATTCGCTTCCCGATTCCATCCGCCGCCAGCTCGTCCAGGACCGTGATCCCCATGGCAACGTGCAGGTCTCACTGATCGATACCGAAAAGCTGCTGATCAGAATGGTCGGGCGTCGCCTTGACCAGATGAAAGCCGAAAAGACCTATATCGGCAATTACAGGACCCGTGACCATTTTTTCGGCTACGAAGGGCGCTGTGCCATGCCGACGAATTTTGACGTCAACTACACGTATGGCCTTGGCTACTCCGCTGCCGCCCTGCTGGGCGCTGGGCGTACCGGTTACATTTCATGTGTACGCAACCTCACCGCGCCGGCGGTCGACTGGCAGCCGGGCGGCGTGCCGGCAACCGCCATGTTGCACATCGAACACCGTCGCGGCAGGCCGACCCCCGTCATTCGCAAGGCGCTGGTCGATCTTGATGGCGGCCCGTTCAAGGCTTTTGCGGCGCAACGTCAACGTTGGGCCATCGAGGATTGTTATCTTTTCCCAGGGGCCATTCAGTATTTTGGCCCGCCCGAACTGTGCGACCGCACGACGATGACCCTGCAACTCGAGCACTCCGGGTAGGACGACTTACGTTCGCCGAACCTCGGTGCCCGTCATTTTACGGCGTTTAAGTCCCGCATCGTCCATCCAGAAAAGATACAGGCACGGGGCCGGCCAAGCCTTCCCAAACAAGCCGGCCCCATGCCTGATCTGTAAGACCCCGAGAATTTCGTGCCAGGCTACAAGCCGGCCCCGAGCCCACACAAAAAATCAGTTCACTCGCGCGTCGATCGTCTGCGGGAAAAATCCGTTCAGCTTATTGCGCAGCACCTTGACCAGCGGATAGCCGTTACCCGGCAGGTTGCTGAGATGGGTGATACGCATCAATTCGCGATTGTTCTGGTCGAACAGAATGATGTGCTCACCGGTGAACAGGCCGTTTGGTACGTACTCCGCGTCGCCGATATAGGACCACACCGCGGCGCGTCGTTTGAAAGGCCGAATCTGCCGGATCCCGTCGTCGTCGCAGAGGTAGCGCGTCTTCGATTCCTGCAACATACGAAACAGCCCGCAGGCGATGACCGCATCCATTGCCAGCAGGATGCCGACCAGCAGCAGGCCCAGTGCCATGGACCCACCGCTGTACACCATGCCGTCAGTCGTGCCGATAAGGGCGCCGACCATCAGAAAGATCATCAATGACAGGCCCAGCACCAGCCAACCGCCCCAGAACAGCCAGCCCCGCAGCGGCTTCGCGCGAATCTCCAACCTCGATCTGCCTTTTAGTTTGTCATCCATTTTCATACCCTTGCCAGTGGGGGATATGCAAAGGAAAAGCATGAACCATGCCATCGCATGCCGTCGTTGATGTAGAGATGTAACCTGTTATTATTTAGTAAATTATAATCATCAATGGGTCACGTGGAGTTGGCGAAATTCTATCGTCCGGGCACATTATGTGTGAAAATCACGCATCGTCAATGTGCCGGCACGACGCTGAGCGTCTATCTGCCTGGTGCTCTCAGGCTTGCAAGTGGAGATTCCCGGCCGGATTCTAGTGGTGCACAATCACGGCTGACCAGCGAAGCCAAAGCAGCTTCACCCCAGGCCGATTTCGTCGAGCACGGCGGGATTGACGATATCCATCTGCTCGTAATTTTCCGCCATCGCCAGCCTGACGTTCTGCAAGGCGCGCTGCGCCATGGCAAAACAACTCTCCGGCGTGGCACTACCGACGTGCGGTGTCATGATGATGTTCGGCAAGGTGCGGAGGTCCTTGCCGTCTGCTGCCGGTGCGTACGGTTCGGTCGCGTAGACATCGACCGCGGCGCCGGCGATCGTCTTGGCAGCCAGGGCATCGTGCAAGGCAACCTCATCGACCACCGGCCCGCGTGCCGTATTGATCAGCCATGCTCCCGGCTTCATCGCCTGCAGGCGCGACGCATCGATGAAGTGACGGGTGCTCGGCGTGCTCGGCACGTGCAGCGTGACGTAATCTGCCAAGTCCGCAACTTCGTCGAAGTCCTTGACGATGCGGCTGTAGCCGTATTGCGTTTTGAGCGCTTCTTCGTCGAAATCGCAGACTTCGATGCCAACGACGTTCATGCGCAGGCCCAGTGCGGCGGTGCGGGCGACACGATTGCCGATAGCTCCGCAACCTGCCACCACCAGTGTCTTGCCGCGCAGTTCGGCGGGCCGGAGCAACGGTCGCCATTCGAAGGACTGTCCGCTGCTGCCGTGCAAAACTTCACCGTTGGCGATCGATAGCAGCAGGTAAATCGTGAATTCAGCAACGGCATGTGACAACACACCGGGCGTATTGGTTACGATGATACCGGCCGCCGTTGCCTTGTCGAGATCAATGCTGTCGTAGCCAACGCCGAATCGTGCCAGCACACCGCCGCGCGGCATTGCCTCGTAGATTTCCCCGACATAGGGATAGACGCCGACGATCGCATAGCGGCTGGACCACTCGCGGACGCCCGCTGCAATGTCGGCTTCCGGATCATCGATGCAGCGGCAGTCCAGCCCGTCTGCTGCCGCTGCGTCGAAGACGGCTGTTGCTTTGTCGTAGGAGATTTTGGTAGTCGGTACGATGGTCATAACGGTGCTCGGTGTTTGAAGTTGTCGTGCAGTGCTGGTGCGGATCAGTTACGTTACCGACAGATCCCTCGTTCGCCAGTTTGCCTGTCGTAGCAGCCGAATCCCGGGAACTCCCGTCGACGTCGCCACGCGACAGATACAAACCGAAACGGGCTGCCCAGGGTTTCGCCGTCGGCGGGCCTCGACTGCACCGGGGAAACAATTATACCCGACTGTATCGAGATGGCTACACTGTGGGAGGGGGTTGGCCGTACCGCTCCGGAAACAAGGGCGGTCGCATGTAGAACCGCCCTGAAGCTTGCTGCGAAATATTGCGATGCCCGCTATTTTTCCGGTTTCGCCGTGATGTCGATCGTCACCAAAACGTTCTGCTTGATCAGATTGTCTTTCTTACCTGGGTACGCGATATCGAACGCGAACCGGTCAAGCGCAAACTCCGATTTGATGCTCAGGACACCGTCTTTCTCGGTCACATCAGCATCGATTTCCAATTGCTTTCTGACGCCGTGGAAATCAAGATCGCCGACCAGCGTGCGGGTACTGCCTTCTTGCTTCCCGGTAACCGACTTCAGTTCGAAAACGGCTTCCGGATACTTCGCGACATTGAAGAAGTCCTCGTGCTTGAGGTGGCCTGTCAGCTTTTCGGCATCACTCCAGGTCGATTCCATATCGATCGTGATTTTATGATCGCTGCCCGTGAGTTCGCCTTTGGATATGTGGAAATATCCGGTGAACTCATTAAACCCGCCTTCGTGCTGGCCGGTGACCTTGGCACCGACAAACTTGATCGTCGAGTCCGAGTCGATGACGTACTTCACCGCATCCGCCGCGACCTCCGACGCCTTTGCGCCGCCTGGTGTGGAGGTCTTCGCCTTGGCTGCGTCGTCTGCGGGGTTCTTGGCGCAGCCGATCATCAGGCCGGCGGTGATCAAGGCGAGGACCGTCATCCGGTTGGTTGTGTGCTTCATTTTCACGCTTCTTTCAGTTATTGATTGACAGTAGACATAAAAGGCAGTGGGTGTGGAGAAACCTACCGCATGACGTACCGGTCTGCCAGCCGATCGACGAAAGCGTGTTCCATCACCTGTCTGTATCCAATCGGCATCACGATCTCTTGATAACCGGCAGTTCCGGCCAGGTAGCCATCTCCGTTAAAAACGCTTTCAAATCCCTTACAGCCGCATCGTAGATCGCCTTTCCCTTGTCGGCGGTCGCTGCTTCCGGTTTTCCCATGTGGCCGCTGTCTGTGAGTCGATGGAAGCGGCGGAAGATGGGGACGTGGTTGGATATGCTGTCGATCGTGTGCCATTTCGATGACAGCGGTGATGTCCACGGTTTGATCTTTGTCATGTCGACCAGGTCCGGTCGCACATGCAGCATCAACGACGTCTCGAACTCGCAGGCGTGCGACACGCCGGCCGTCTCCGATTCGATCTTGTCCTGACTGATGCTGTTCTGTGCGACCGCCCACCATGACGACAGACAGAGGTAGGCGTTGTCGGCGTCATCGTTGTCGACTACCAGCTCGGACAGAGCTGCGGAGCCCGGCATGACATTGCCGCCATGTCCGTTGAGAAATACGATGCGCCGAAAGCCCGTGTTGAGGATACTCTCGGCGATGCTCATGATCATCCCGCTGAACAACGACGGCCGCACACTGATCGTTCCGGCAAAATCCTTGTGGTGATGTGAAGACCCGAGCCACAAGGATGGCACCAGCAGAATCCGGTCCGGCATCTCGGCCTCGACGCGGGTGGCAATCTCGTGGACCTGAATCGTATCGACAAAGACCGGCAGGTGATGCCCGTGCTGTTCGCAGGAAGCGATCGGGACCACCACTGGGAGATTCTTGTCCAGGGCGTCAATCGCGGGTGAGCTGAGTTCGTGCCAGAGCATTCGATTCCGTACTCGTTACAGGTTAGATGGTGCAGCCACTGCCGGGATGAAAGTCAATGTTGAAAGTGCAGCGGAATCTACCTACGCATGTTGCGGTATGCAATGGTCAGCGGAGGGCTTGCACGCGGACTGTTGCTCTCGCCAAGTACGCCAGGATCGCCAAGGAAGAATCGGGTCGAAACATCAATCGTTGTCCGGCCGAAAGTTCAGTGACGCCGAGTTCATACAATAACGCTGGCCCGTCGGTGGCGGGCCGTCGGAGAAAACGTGGCCGAGATGCGCGTCGCAACAGGCACACAGAATCTCCGTCCGCGACCCGAAAAAACCTTTGTCGACGCGTTCCTCGACACTTTCCTCGTCTATGCTCGCCGAGAAACTTGGCCAACCGGTACCGGAGTCGAACTTCGTGTCGGAGTTGAACAGGTCGGCCCCGCAGCACACGCATTCGTACGTGCCGTTCTCGTGATTGTCCCAGTACTCGCCGGTGAAGGCGTGTTCCGTACCGGCACAGCGGGTGACATTGAACTGTTCGGGCGACAGCAGTTCACGCCATTCGTCATCGGTTCGTTCGATTTTTTCAGGCATATTCATCCGGTTGGTTGAAGGGGTTGAAGGGGTTGAAAAGGTCGAGTGGTTTGGATGGTGCGGGTGAATGCTTCTTTTCCTTACTTAACCTCTTTTGCCTTTTCTGCCACTTCAACCTTTCACCCTTTTGGTCCAGCAGCGAACTGCAGCAGTACGCGACAGGCGTCGAGATATTCCGGGACATCGAGATATTCGTTGACAGTATGGGGGCTGTGATCGCCGGCGCCGATGGTCACCGACGGAATGCCGTGTATCGCTGTCAGGCAATTGGCATCGAGTCCGCCGTCAATGACTCGAAAATTCGGGCGCCTTCGCGTTACTGCAAGGGCATCGACAACCGCGCCGACCGACGGGTGCCGTTTCGACATGGTGAAGGGCGGGTACGCATTGGTCACCTTGAACCCGACGCCGGCGCACCGGCCGCCGGCATTTTTCGTCCGCTTGGCTGCTTTAGTGAAGGCGTTTTCATAGGTGCGCATCATGCGGTCGAGAAAGGTCTTGCTGTGGCTGCGGCATTCACCGGTCACTTCTAGGCGGTCCATTACGACATTGGTCGCATCGCCACCTTCGAGTGAGCCGATGTTCGCTGTGCCGCGGTTGCGGCCCTGCTCGACTTTGCCGTGCCAGCCGTCGGCTACCAGGGCGGCGTGGGCGATGGCAAAAACGTTTGCGGCCGACGCACCGTCTTCCGGGTGGCAGCCGGCGTGCGCCGCGATGCCGTGAATGTCTGCCTGCCATTGGCGTCCGCCAATAGCGCCGATCACCAGGTCGGCGGGGTTGCCGCCGTCGACGTTGATTGCCAGTTGCGGACTTCGCAAAAGCGACGCGTCGAGATGCTGCGCACCGGACAGGCCAACTTCTTCCTGCACCGTGAACAGCAGGGTCAGCGGCGGATGATCGCAGCCGCTGCTGTGCAGCTCGCGGATTGCCGTGAGGATCGAGGCGCAACCGGAACGGTTGTCGCCGCCCAGTGCTGTGTTGCCGGCGGGGACGATGCGATTCCTTGACTTACGCACCGGCACTGCACCAACGCACAGCGGCACGGTATCCATGTGTGTCGACAGCAGGCGTCGTGCTGCGTTGCGCAGTTTGCCGCGGCCTGGCAGGCAGGCGATCATGTTGCCGGTCGGACTGGGGCATCGGGTGTGGTGGTTGGCCTTGTCGTGCCGGATGTTGCGCGTCGCGAAACCGTTTTTGATCAGTTCGGCTTTGATCCGTGCGGCAACGGCAGTTTCGTCGCCCGGACCGCCGGGGATGGCAATCAATTCCATTACGAGTTCGATCGCGGCATGCTCATCGATGGATGTAAGGTAGGGACTCACTGGGCGTAGTACTCCATATCGTTTGGTTGTGGTGCGTAACCTAGTCTCGCCGCATCTGCCGTGCAAGCGTTGCCATGGGGGACTTGGCGGACCTTGAGGAAGAAAGGACGGTGAGGGGTGCCATTGCCTGATACAACCGGTAGATTTAATGCAATGCTCCGGTTCTGTTTCATACTTGTTGTCGCTGCTCCCAGCCCTGGTCGCGAGTCCGCGCCTGTCGTGCCGGGCACTCTGATGATCAAGTTCTCGGCGGCCGACGATGAGGCGGCGAAGGACGCTGTCCTGGCAGCGCTGGCTCCGTACGGCGGCGACGTGCTCACGAGTTATTGATGCCAATGCCGTGTGGCGCTGGGACTCGATGGTGCAGCGGTACGTGGAAGAGGAATTCGTCAATGCCGAGACCGGCTATTGGATCCACGCGGACACTGCTGGCGCGGCTGCACTGACTGGCGCCGCGGCAAACGGGTTGGTCAAACTGCCGGGTGGCTGGCACTTGCTTGGTCCGGCAGTAGAGCGGGCCCACGGACTGGCGGCGCACGCGTGGTATTGGGACGCTGCCGTCCAGCGGCTGCGGCGGCAGAATCCGGATCAGAGCCTGTTGCCGGGCAGTGCCTACTGGGTTTGGTCGCCGGTGTCGGCGTTGGTTGATCTGGGTGTTGAATAATGGCAGTTAAGAATGGAATCTTGGTGTGTGTATAATGGCCAAAACCTGCATGACACATCGGCTTGACACGTGTACCGGCCATGGTAGACTATAAGTTCTGCAAATCCCGCAAATCACAGATTATCGTCCATCACAAGCCAAAATCACCCCAGGAGGCCCACATGAGTCGCTCCGTCAATCTCTGTGCTCTCACCCTCGCCCTCGTCTTGACAGGTACCTGTGCTATCGCGCAGAACCAGGGACAGCGAATCATCAGAGTTTGCACGCTCAACAGCGTCCAGGCCAATGAGGAGTTCAATCGTAACGTCCAGATCATGCAGGCGCAGCGCCAGCGCCTGGTCTCCAAGCACAACGCCCTGAAGGCGGTTGACGATGAGGAAGCCCGGGAAACGATCCAGGTGGAAATCGACGAACTGTTGGATAAGATCAACGCCAACAACAAGAAGATGTACGCCACCTACGGTTTTTCCCTGACCCGCAACTACACGATCGAGCCCGATGAATCATTCGTCTTCATGCTCGTCTCCGACGACGAAGCGGCGAAGTACACCGAGAAGACCGGTGAGGAAGATCCGGTCGGCACCGAAGGCCAGCAGAAGCTGATCAAGGTTTGCACGCTTGGCAGCGCCGAAACGAACCGCGAGTTCAATCGCAACGTCAATCTGGTGAAGGCCCAGCGGCAGCTCGCCGTCGGCAAGCACAAGCAGATGGAAACGGCGACGGACGCCCAGAAGGAAGAGATTCAGGCCGAAATCGATGACATCATGCTCAAGCTCAACGAGAACAACGACAAGATGTTCAAGACCTACGGTTTTTCGCTCACTCGCAACTACACCATATCCATTGCCAAGGCCAATGTCTACATGTGGGTGTCGGACGACGAATACGACAAGTACGAGGCCGCCAAGACCGAGTAGTTGCGGAGTCCGCAGATGTGCGACGAGAGATTGTCGCCAGCCAGAAATCAGGATTTTTCGAAAAAGCCCCGAATCGCATTGAGCGGGGTTTTTTTCGTTCCGCATCGTAAAGCTGTCTACTCCGGATAGATCGAGACTAGACAATCAAGTTCGGGTGACTACAGTATGGCAAACCACGCGGGAATGTCATGAAAGATCGGGGATGTTTGTTTTGGGGGTGTATGGGTTGCGGCGGTGTCGGCGTTTTAGCCATCATCGTCGCGATCGTTCTGGGCGTGCTCGCCAAACGCGGCCTCGATCGCGTCATCGAGACCTATACGGCTGAGGAGGCGATCGAAATACCGGTCCTGCAACTGACCGATGAGCAGGCCGAGGCCATGGCCCGGCACCACCAGGCGCTGTATGACGGTATCGCCAGCCGCGACGGGAAAACGTACATCCTGACCGCGGACGACCTCAACAACTGGATCATGGAGGAAGAAGATCTCGGGCTTGCGGGCAACCTCTATGCCTACATAGAAGAAGACACGATCACAGCCGACGCCAGTTTGCCGCTAGACGAATTTTTCGGCCTGACCGATCGCTACCTGAACGGTAAAGTTGAATTCACAATCGAATACCACAACGGTCATCTCGACATCCGCACCAAGAACGTTGTCGTCAATGAAGAACTGTTGCCTGAGACGTTTCTGAAAGGCATTAGATCGGAGAACCTGGCAGAAGACATGAACGCCGATCCCGAGTTCGAAAAGCGGATGAAGAATGTCGAGTCGATCGAGGTCAAGGAAGGTAAGATCTACCTGACCGTCAAATCAGCCGACTCTCCGCAGGAGGAGTGACTCTTTGCTCTTTGTGGCACGACTTGCTCGGCCTACAGACTCTCGTCGCGAATCAGCAGGCGTGGCCACCAGATCTTCTGCGCCTCGATCGTTTCGGCATTGGGGAACGCCCGCGGTTTCGTAATGGCGGCTGGTTCACCGGCGCGCCACACAGCTTTCGGCACCAGCAGCTGTGAAATCCGGCGCATTTGCGACTGGCAGTCTTCCAGGTCCATGTCGACCGCTTCAATTGCGAACACCGCAACATCCGCGTCACGGCCCTGTCCCAGAGTCCCGATACGGTCGTCCCAGCCGACGGCCCGGGCCGGTTCGACAGTCGAGCAGCGGATCACCTCCGGCAGCGGCATGCCGAGGTGCAGAATGCGCGACATCGCCGTGGGCATGTCATAGGTTGGGCCTTCGCAGGTGCCGGCGTGCAGGTCGGTGCCGATCGCATCGGGCCAGAATCCGGCCCGCGTTGCGAACTCCGCAGCGGTCCAGTTGAATGAGCCCTGGCCCATGCCGATATCAAACAGTACGCCATTGTCGCGGGCCCGCTGCACGGGCACCTCGATTTCTTTCGTGTCCGGGTTGATGATTGTCGAGGGGAAGCCGTGGAAACAGTGCGTATAAACGTCGCCTGCCACCATGTTCCCAGGACAGTCTTCCAGCGGCACGGCCGAGAAGCTGTGGTGTGTCATCAGCGGCAGTTTTGTTGCGCGTGCCGCCTCTACAGCAAGTTCGAAGGAGGCCTGCTCGTTGCGCCCGTTGTCGGCGATCGAATTCGACAGCCGAATCTTGACGCCCACCAGCACGTCGCGATTCATCTCGATGCAATCGACACAATGTTCCGCATTGACGAATTTCATCAGGTCCAGCTCGCCCGGCACGTTGCTGTCGCCACCGAGTCCGCTGCACGCCAGACCCATGCGTGAGATGTTCAGAAACCCGAGGATGCGCGTGCGGCAGCGGTCGATGGCAAAGGCCCGGAACCCGGCGAAGTTGTCGGCGCCGGCGCTGCCTGCGTCGACAACGGTCGTTGTGCCGCGGCCCAGGCAGTAATGATCGGGATCGATCCCCAGCGGGATGACCTTGTCATAAACGTGTGCGTGCAGATCGACGAGGCCCGGGGTGACGATCAACCCGTCGGCGTCAAAAACCTCGGCAGCATCTCCCTCGATGCCGGCAGCGACTTCGGCGATGCGTCCGCTACTGATGGCGACGTCGCAGCGGCCGTCCACGTTGTTGGCCGGATCGATGACGCGGCCGTTCTTGATCAACACGTCGCAGCTGTTCATGTGTCCGTTTGTTTGCGATGGTTGAGAATACGTACGAAGTTGCTCAGCAGTTGCCGTCCGACGTCACCGGAGACCTCGGGATGAAACTGCACACCATACCAGCAGCGTTGATCGTCTGCCATGATTTCGACCGGATAATGCGCCGACCTCCCGAGCACTGTGAACCCTTCGGGCAACTCGACGCCTTCGCAATGGTCTTCGCGAAAACTGGCACCGTCCGGGATGCCGTCGAGAAGCTGGTGTTCCCCGGTCAACGTGATGGCGTCGGTTTCGCGTCGTGGCTCGCCGAGGTAAACGCCGGCACCGTGATGCAAGGCCATGGCCTGATGCCCGAGGCAGATCCCGAACACCGGGCATGACAGATATCCTAGAAACTCGAACTGTTCCCGCAACGTCTCGGCACCGGCATCGGTGAAAAGGTGCGGCCCCCCGGAAATGACCACCGCGTCGCAATCGGCAAAGTACGTGTCATTGGCCAGCGGCAACGGTACCACACGGCACTGCGCA
>Ga0310124_10000566_pt1 | contig 25832 bp, 27 predicted proteins | sample CB11b_AW_Bot5_MG_FD_203507 | JGI IMG/M metagenome (GOLD analysis project Ga0310124, IMG submission 203507) | Marine microbial communities from Western Arctic Ocean, Canada - CB11b_AW_Bot5 | ecosystem: Environmental > Aquatic > Marine > Oceanic | place: Canada: Western Arctic Ocean | collected...
TGCCGTTCCACCACTTCCTGCATAAGAACGTCGCATCATGGTGGCTATTGCCTCTGGGAACGCCGCCCCGACCACCTTTCCGATACCACCCAAGCGGGGCCCTGCGGCCAAATTTAACATTTGCATAGGCAAATTTGTGGCACACTGCGGCAATTGAAATTAGCCGCGCACACCGGTATGGCAAAAGTCTTAGCATACGCGCGGTCGTTTTTCCTGCGATAGAATATTAATTTTTGGGACGGCATCAGATGACGGAAATAGCAACCCTTGAACAGTTCATGTCGGGCATTAAAAAGCGCAATCCCGGCGAGCCGGAATTCCATCAGGCGGTACACGAGGTTGCCGCCACCATTTTACCCTATATTGAGGATAAACCGGTCTATCACGAGATGCAGATACTAGAACGCATGACCGAGCCGGACCGGATTGTCAGCTTTCGCGTCTGTTGGGAAGATGACGACGGCAACATCCGGGTCAACCGGGGCTGGCGGGTGCAGTTCAACAATTCCATCGGGCCCTACAAAGGCGGCTGCCGCTTTCACCCCTCGGTCAATCAAAGTGTCTTGAAGTTTCTGGGCTTTGAACAGCAGTTTAAGAATTCGCTGACCGGTCTGCCCATGGGCGGCGGCAAGGGCGGCGCAAATTTCAACCCCAAGGGCAAAAGCAATAATGAAGTGATGCGCTTCTGCCAATCCTTCATGACCGAGCTATGCCGCCACATCGGCCCTAATATCGACGTTCCGGCGGGCGACATCGGCGTCGGCGCCCGCGAGATCGGCTACATGTTTGGACAGTATAAGCGCCTGACCAACAAATTCGAAGGCATTCTGACCGGCAAGGGGTTGGAATTCGGCGGCTCTTTAATCCGCGCCGAGGCGACGGGTTATGGCGCGGTCTATTTCCTGCAATGCATGCTGGACCAAATCAACGGCTCTCTCGATGGCGCTACGGTGGCCATTTCAGGGTCCGGCAACGTCGCCACGTTCGCGGCGGAAAAGTGCACCCAACTGGGCGCGAAGGTGCTGACCATGTCGGATTCCTCCGGCTACATTCATGATCCCGCCGGCATTAACACGGAAAAGCTGGAATGGATCATGCAACTGAAAAATGTCCGCCGGGGACGAATTTCCGAGTATTTGGAGGAATTCCCCAGCGCCACGTTTCATGAGGGGCGGCCCTGGGGCGTGGCCTGCGATTATGCCATACCCTGCGCCACGCAAAATGAGATTGACGAGGACGAAGCCAGACTGCTGGTCAAGAATGGCTGCAAGGGGATTTCCGAGGGAGCCAACATGCCGACCGTGGTGGCCGGCATCAACGTCTTTCAAGAGGCTGGCATCCTGTATGGGCCGTCCAAGGCGGCGAACGCCGGCGGGGTCGCCGTCTCGGGTATGGAGATGAGCCAGAATTCCGTCCGCATTTCGTGGAGCGAGGAGGAGTTGCAGAAACTGTTGCTAGAGACCATGCAACGCATCCACCAGAGCTGCTTTCGATATGGCGAAGGCAAGGGGAAAGATGGCCACTGCGATTATCTGGCGGGCGCGAACATTGCCGGTTTCGTCAAGGTCGCCGACGCCATGCTGGCCTACGGCGTGCAATAGCCACCGGCCCGTCTGAACGAAGTCTGGTCAGGTTAGGGGCCGGTATATGGAGACGATTTAAGGTTTTTGACCCCTACACCACTTTGGAACGGCTGGTTTTTCTGGAGGGTGATTATGGCGCATGGTATTATGGGCTGGGCCGCTAGGTTGATGGTCGGAGTTTTTGCTCTGCTCGCCGTAGCACAAAATTCCCAGGCGAAAGGCGACGGTGGCGCGGCGCCAAAGGGGTTCGCGTCAATCAAGGTCACCAATTCGGGCACGGATATTGAAATATTCGTCGCCAAATTTCTGAAGAAGACATTGCAGCTTGAACCCTCTCTCGAACTGGTCAATGACGATCCTGAAAATTTGCGCCTGCACATTCCCATCGGGGCGGACGCAAAACAGGGCAACCCACGCATGCTCAGCGTGATCGACACGGCTGTCGTTGTCCGGGATAAGGCGGGTAACGCCGTATCCCAAACCATCACCATCGCTGCCACGGCCGATCTGAGTTTTTCAGAGGATCAGATGCCAAAGATGCTGCAATGGACCAATGCCTGGAACGCCCGGATGATCCCGATCCGGGTTTTCATTTCTGACAAACGGGTTTACACCGCCGTATGCGTCCTGGGCACGACAGCCGAACCTACATCGTCCGACCGCGTCGTCGGCAGTTTCCTCGGCGTCGTCCGCGCCTAGTCAGCCGTCCTTCGGGATTTAAAGGTGAACAAGTTTTTGCCGGATAAGAACATATAGATCCGCGGCCCCGCCAGACCCGGCACGGCTTATTTTTCTGAGGCGCGGCGCCTTAGCAGCTGTATGGAACGCATGGTCATCGCCGTCTCGTCATTCTGATCGCGCACCTGCCAATCAAATCCAACCACGCCACGATCAGGCTTTCTGCGCGAGATGCGGGCATCCGCGATGGTTACAGCCACATGAATGGTATCACCAGGGCGAACAGGGCGGGCCCAGCGCAGCTCTTCAAGGCCGGGGGAGCCCAGCGATGCCTCGGGAGACCAGGGGTTGGTCATCATAAACAGACGGAAACTATAGGTTCCCAGCATCCAGCCCGACGCGATCAGGCCGCCATACATGTGCCCCTCCGCCGCGACCTTGTCCATGTGAAAAGGTTGCGGGTCAAAGTGGAAGGCCCAGTCGATAATCTCCGCCTCGGTCAATGTCTTGCCGGGCGATATGATCTGGTCACCTACCTTGAAATCCTCGAACCAACGGCCATCCATCAATATTCCCCCCTATATCGTCGCAGCGCATTAAAATAGCCGAATATTGCCCCTACGGCTATCTGATCCTGGTCTGCAAATTCACGCTGGTGTGCTAAATTGAGCGCTAGAAACGCCGCTATCGGTCAGGGAATGATCCATGCACCCAGGAATTTACGCAGCCGAAACGCCGGACAGGGCCGCCTATATCATGGCCAACAGCGGCCAGGTGGTGACCTATCGTGAATTGAACGAAGCCTCCAATCGGGGTGCGCATTTGTTTCGCGACCTGGGCCTGGGCCTTGGCGGCAACATCGCCATCTATATGGAAAACAACGCCGATTATTTGCAGATTTGCTGGGCCGCGCACCGGGCGGGGCTGTATTACACCTGCATCTCGTCTTACCTGACGGCTGAGGAAGTGGCCTATATAGTCAGCGATTGCGGTGCAAAGGTCTTCATCACGTCCCAGGCCAAGGCTGAGGTAGCGATGGACCTGGCCGGCCTGATGCCCGGTGTCGAGGCCCGCCTAATGGTAGGCGCCGCGATCGAGGGCTATCATTCATATGATGAGGCAATCGCCGCCCAAGCGGATGGGCCCATCGGCGATGAATTCGAAGGCTCCGATATGTTGTATTCATCGGGCACCACGGGCCGGCCGAAAGGCGTCAAGCTGCCCATCACCGGCGAACCCCTGGGCACGCCGAGAAGCCCGATTGATCTGTTGGGCACCCTCTATGACATCACGGATACATCGATATATCTCTCGCCGGCGCCGCTGTACCATTCTGCCCCCTTGCGCTTCAACATGGGTGTCTTGCGCAAGGGCGCAACCAGTATCGTGATGGAACGGTTTGATCCCGAGGGCGCCCTGGCCTTGATCGAGCGGCACAAGGTCAGCCACAGCCAATGGGTGCCGACCATGTTCGTGCGCATGCTGAAACTACCGCCCCATGCGCGCGGCACATACGATCTGTCCAGTCTGCGCGTCGCCATCCACGCAGCGGCGCCCTGTCCGGTAGAGGTCAAACAACAGATGATCGACTGGTGGGGCCCAGTTTTGTTTGAATATTACGCCGGTACCGAGGGCAATGGTTTTTGCGCCATCAATTCCGAAGATTGGCTAGGCCATCGCGGCTCCGTTGGCCGGGCCCTGATTGGAACCTTGCATATCGTCGATGATGATGGGGTCGAGCAATCGGCGGGTAGCCCAGGGACCATCTATTTCGCCGACGGACCGGAATTCACCTATCACAACGACCCGGAACGCACGGCCGAGGCCCGCAACGACCATGGCTGGTCCACCCTGGGCGATGTGGGCTATCTGGACGCGGAAGGGTTTCTTTATCTGACCGACCGCAAATCCTTCATGATCATCTCGGGCGGCGTCAACATCTACCCCCAGGAAATAGAAAACCTACTGGTCAGCCACCCAAAAATATTGGACGTCGCCGTGGTCGGCGTTCCGGACCCCGAATTCGGCGAAGCCGTCAAGGCGGTCGTGCAGCCCATTGACCCGGCCCAGGCAGGGCCAGATCTGGAGGCGGAGATCCTCGCCTACTGCCGCCAGCATCTCTCGTCCATCAAAAGCCCCCGCAGCGTGGATTTCGAGGCGCAATTGCCCCGCCACGAAAATGGTAAGCTCTACAAGCGCCTTATCAAGGACCGCTATTGGGGCCGCCACGACACCCGCATCGTGTAGGGTAGCCGTAGAAGAGAAGTTCAAGACTAAGCCTTAATTAGGAGGAAGACATGCGCGGACGTCAGGTTTTTATGGATAGTTTGGTGGCCCACGGGGTCGATCGTATTTTCGGCAATCCGGGCACCACGGAAAGCCCGCTACTGGATAGCCTGCAAAGTTATCCCCAAGTGGAATATGTGGTTGCCTTGCACGAAGGCATAGCCGTGGGGGCGGCCAGCTTTTACGCCCAGGCCAGCGGCAAGACCCCGGTGGTCAATCTACATGTGGCGCCGGGCCTGGGCAACGGCATTGGCATGATCTATGGCGCCTTGAAGGCGAATTCGCCCATGGTCGTGACCGCCGGGCAACAGGACACCCGCCTGCGTCTGCGCGAACCGGTCTTGAGTCACAACCTGGTCGCCATGGCAGCGCCGGTGACGAAATGGAGCGTGCAAGTGGAACGCGCCGATGAAATGGCCGCGATCATGCAGCGCGCCTTCAAGATCGCCAATGACGCCCCCGCCGGTCCGGTCTTCGTGGCCCTGCCCATCAATGTCATGGAGCAGGAGACCGACCTGCACGCCGCCGCTTCGACGCAAATTTTTGCCAATCCCCAACCCGACCCGGTCGGCATCGCGGCCATGGTCGATCTGCTACAGGCGGCGAAAAACCCCGCAATTGTGGTCAGCGACGATGTGGCCCGCGCCGGCGCCCATAACGAACTGATTACCCTGGCCGAGACCATGGGCGCCGGCGTCTGGTTCGAGGCCATTCGCCATCACGCCGCCTTCCCCAACCGCCACCCCAACGCCCGCGCCATCCTGCCCGTGGACGCCGCAGCGATCGCGCGGTCCCTGGATGGTGCCGATCTGGTCATGTTGATCGGAGGCCCATTTTTCGAGGAGGTCTGGTTTTCCCCCGGCGCGCCGTTCCCGGCGGGCGCCGCGGTCGTACAGATAGAACAAACTGCAGTCCGCCTAGCCTATAACTACCCCCTGACTACCGGTTTGGTTGGCGATTTGCCCAGTACTTTACGGGCGCTGGGTGACGGCCTGGCCGCCGCCCCTGCGGCCTATCAGAGCGCCGCCAAGACGCGCAATGGGGCTCTGGCCGATCTTAGCGCAGAGGCGGGGGCCGCCTATCAGGCCCGCAGTCAGCGCGCCTGGGACCGCGCGCCCATGTCCATGCCCCGGGTCATGGCCGAAATCAGCGCCGGCACCCCGGACAGCGCTGTGGTCGTCGAGGAAGCGATTACCGCCGGCCTGGATCTGGCCCGCGCCTTTAATTTCGCGGCGCCGGGAGACTATTATTCCGGCCGTGGCGGCGGCATCGGCCAGGGCCTGGCCGGCGCCATCGGAGCCAAGGTGGCCCATCCAGACCGCCCGCTACTGGCAATTTCGGGGGATGGTTCGGCCATGTATTCGATCCAAGCCCTGTGGTCGGCGGCGCACCATGATCTGGACATCGTCTTTGTCATTCTGGTGAACCGGGAATACCGTATTCTGAAGCATAATCTGGACACCTACCGCAAGAACTTCGACGCTAATTCGAACCAGGATTACCCGCAAATGAACCTGGACGCCCCAGCCCTGGATTTTGTCGCCATAGCCAAGGGCATGGGCGTTCCAGGCAGCATTATCAGCCAGCCGCAAGATCTGGCCGCCGCCGTTAGGGCGGCCTTCGCCACCCTAGGCCCCCACTTGATTGCCGTCGAGATAGAGGGCAAACAGTAAGGCACATTTGAGCAATTTAGCGCCCAGTAGAGGCAAACGACATGATCAAAGGCTAGCACCATGACGCGTACAGGTGCCGGGATTCCGAGGAAACCAGGCAGTTCTACGAGGACTTTCTCGGCATGCCCCTGGCCAGCACCTTGGAGATTGGCAAGACCAAGACGGGCCGCGACGCCAGCGCCCTGCACACCTTCTTTCGCCTGGACGATGGTTCATTCTTGGCATTTTTTGAGGTGTCGGACATGCCCTTTGAATTCAAGGATCAGCATGATTTTGATCTGCATATCGCCTTGGAAGTGGAAATGGATACGTTGCTGGCAATGTTTGAAAAGGGCACGCAAGCCGGCATGGAGGTCCGGGGGATATCGGATCACCAATTCATCAATTCTATCTACTTCTGCGACCCCAACGGCTATGTGGTGGAATTGACCGCCAAACGACCCGGCCACGATGCCGCCATGGATCCGGGCACCAACGGCGCCTGCGACAAGCTGGATGCCTGGCAGGACCAGAAATCAGCCGCCGCGGAATAGCACTTTAACAGCGGGTGGGACGGCTACCAGCCCAAGTTACTGCGAATTTTGGCAATTGCGTCGATGTGTTTTTTGTGGTCGCCGGCAAAGCGCAGAACTAGGTGTGTGGCACCAGCGTCCGCATAACCCTGCAGCCATTCGGCCGCGCCCGCCGCCGAGCCGGCGTAGCAGGCCTGCCGTTTGGTCAAAATTTTGGCCGAAACGCCGTAATATTCCTCCAGATAGGCATTGATCTGCTGTTGGGCTTTATCCGCGTCATCGTCAATCACCATTGTCAGATACAGCGCACCAACCACATCCTCGGCGTTTCGGCCGGCCTCGCGGGCGGCATCCCGTACGCTGCGCCATTGCTCCCCCCAACCCACCGCAGCAGGACCGGTGGGGAACCAGCCGTCAAAGTGTCGGCCAGCACGTACCAGACTGGCAGGCGCCGAACCGCCGCCCCAGATTGGCGGACCGCCCCGACGATAGGGGATCGGCCCCAAAACGCCCTGCTCCACCTGCCAACGGCCGTCCCAATCCACCGGCTCGCCACTCCATAACGCCTTGCACAGGCGCAAGCCCTCCATCATGCGGCCGACCCGTTTTTCGAACGGCACGCCGGCGGCGGTGAATTCGGCCCGGATGTTAGGCACATCGGTGGCGATGCCAACACCGAGGATAACCCGGCCTTCGCTAATCTGATCCAGGGTCGCGACCTGATGGGCCAGAACAACCGGGTTGCGCAACGCGGGCAACAGGACCGCCGTGCCTAGTTCAACCCGCCGCGTCCGCCCAGCGATGGCCGCCAGCAGGGTCAATGGTTCATGCCGGGGCCGGGCCAGCAGGGAATCGCCGACCCAGACGGAATCGAAGCCCAGGTCTTCGGCCTGGTCAGCCAGTTCCAGTAATGGGCCGGTTTTGGGTTGGCCCCGCATGACCCGTTCCCGGGTTGGTAAAAGATATCCGATACGCATGGCCAGTAGCCTCCCTTGATTTTGATCCACGGTTTATCTAAACGCACCGTCCCAGGCTTCCGGCTGGCCATCGGCAATGTCGCCAGCCTCGGTCATTTCGGGCCGATTGATGGTCATCATAGTTTCCGGCGTCACCACGGCATAATCCATATAACCCAGGCGCGCCAGAGGACGCATGGCGCCGGTATCGATCATACCATTCGAGACATAGGCATCATCGATGTAAATGCCGACGACCTGGCCGATCACCATGAAATGTCCTTGATCGGAGTCTGGCGCGACATCAGGTAATTCAATGGTCCGCCAATAACGGCATTCAAAGGCCGCCGGACTTTCCTTGACCCGTGGCGGCTTGACGAACTTGGAAGCGGTTGCGGTTAGGCTGGATAGCGAAAATTCATCCACCCCAGGGGGCACCGGGGCGGAGGTTATGCTCATCGCGTCACGGGTATCCCAGGTCGACATGGAACAGGTGAACTCGCCGGTTTCCTGAATATTACGCACGCTGTCTTTGAGGTTTTTCGACGAAAACATCACATAGTGTGGCCGGTCGCTGACCGCGTTAAAAAAACTGTACGGCGCCAGATTGCAAATGCCGCTCCTACTCACCGAGGCGATCCAGCCGATAGGTCGGGGCGCGATCAGCGCCTTGAACGGGTCATGTTTTAGGCCATGGTCGTTCACAATTGCGTCGTAATGCATGGGCGCATTTCCTTCATAACGTGGTGGATTTATCCTGTAGCCTTGGGCGGAACCGCGCCCAAGACCGCATCGATAAATTGCCCGGTCGCGCCAAGATAGTTGGCGGGATCGCGCAGCGCCAGCCAATCAATCGGCGCCTCTGTCCGCTGCGCGAGGATTGTGAAAATATCCTGGCCAGCGGCGGCATCCAAGCAAGCGTCTTTGACAAGACCCTGGGCCGTGGCTTTCGGCATATGCTCAGCTAGGGCATAGACCGCCGCCTCGGCCAGCAGCAAGCCATTGGCGGCGGCGACGTTACCCCCCATACGAGCGTTATTAACCTGCAGGTGGGCGGCCATGTGCAGGCTGTGTTGCAGGCTGGCTCCAGTTGTCCGCACCATCTGCGGCAGGGTCAGCCATTCAAGGGTCCAGGCCGCGCCATCCCGCTCCGCCAGGTGCGGGGCGGCCTGATGCAGGTTGCCGATTAGGCCGGCGTTATGGCGCGCCAGGGCGACCAGCGCCTCGGCCAGAACTGGGTTTGCCTTTTGCGGCATGGCGGAGGAGCCGCCCGCACCGCTGATCTGCAGCTCGCCAATCTCCGTTTGCGCCAGCAGCAGAACATCACCGGCCGCCTTGCCCAGACTGCCGCTAAGCATGGCCAGCCAGTTGGCAAAATCGATAATGCCGTCGCGCTGGGTATGCCATGGCAGGGGCGGCAGGGTCAGCTCGAGTTCCGCCGCCAGGTCCTGGGCCACGGCATGACCCTGCCCGCCCAATGCCGCCAGTGTTCCGCCCGCACCGCCAAATTGCAGGACAAAGCTGGTGGCGGATAGCGCCGCCAGACGTTGGCGATGGCGCAGCAGCGGCGCGATCCAGCCCGCCACCTTTAGGCCAAAGGTGATTGGCACGGCCTGCTGGCTGCGGGTGCGCGCCGCCATGACCGTGCCGCGATGCTGCCCCGCCAAGGCCGCCCAGGTACCCATCAATTCATCCAGCCGGGCCGAAAACAACGCCGTGACCCGGCGCAACATCAAGACCATCGCCGTATCGACGATATCTTGCGACGTGGCGCCCCAGTGAGCATAACTGCCATAATCGCCGCCCACCGCCGCCCGCAATTGCGCCAATAGCGCAATTACGGGGACACCATCGTGGACCGTCCCCTGGATCAAGGCCGGAAGATCCACCACCAGGCCTGCGGCGGCCGCTTCGATACCGGCGCCCACATGGGCCGGTATAATACCGGCCCGCGCCTGCACCCGTGCCAAGGCGACCTCCACCTCCAACATCGCCGCGGCCAGGGCGGCGTCGGAGATCAAGGCGTCGGTTCCGGGGTCCTGAAGATAGGCATCCAGTATCATGTCACCGGCCGGCTTTGAGCATTAGGCGTCAAAAAATACGGTTTCCTGGTCGCCCTGCATGTGGATATCGAACTGATAGACGACGACGCTGCCGCTGTCCTGGCGCCGGGCAATCAAGGTATCCCAGCGCGAACGATTAACCAGGGCCAGCGCGGGATCGCCTTCGTTAGCCACCGCCTCGTCGGAAAAATAGATCCGGGTATAGGCGTGGTTCAACAGGCCGCGCATGAAAACGACGACCGTGATATGGGGGGCCTGACCATCGCCAATCGGGCCCGGCTTGATGGTGTGTAACTCAAAATAATGTCCCGGCAAGGTCCCCGTGCCAACCCGGCCAAAACCCCCAAATCCCTTGGCCAAGCCAGTATTGGAACCGCGCAGATCGGCCGGATGGGCATAGCGGCCCTGGCTGTCGGCCTGCCATAACTCCAATACGGCATCGCGCACCGTCTCGCCATTGCCGTCGAATACCTGCCCCCGAATAGTAATCCGCTCGCCGCCGCCGTCCGCTTCAGCCAAATTATTGTCGGCCACTTGCTTGTAGTTATAGCCATATTGTTCCGGCGTCAGACCATAGGAGAAATACGGCCCGACGGTTTGTGATGGCGTCTGTTTCAGATTTTCTTTCGCGGTCATGCCCTAGTTCTCCATCGGTGTGGATTTGCGGCCGCGCAAAATAATATTAAATTCATAGCCCAGAGCCCATTCCGCTTCAGATAATTTGATCGATAGTTTCGAAACCAGCAACTGGCGCGAGGCGGCGGGGACGCCGTTGAAGATGGGGTCCAGCTCCAGCAGGGGATCGCCAGGGAAATACATCTGCGTCACTAGCCGGGTCATAATAGAGGGCCCAAACAAGGAGAAGTGGATGTGGTTGGGGCGCCAGGCGTTGTAATGATTGCCCCAGGGATAGGCCCCCGGCTTGATAGTGATAAAGCGGTAGCATCCGGCCCCATCCGTAACACAACGCCCCGCGCCCATGAAATTTGGATCGATGGGCGCGTCATGTTGATCGTCGGTGTGAATATAGCGTCCCGCCGCGTTGGGTTGCCAAACTTCCAGCAGGGTATTGGGCACGGCCCGGCCATCCTCGTCGCTAACCACGCCGGATACGATGATCCGCTCCCCATTCGGCTCACCATTCTTGGCGGCCAACTTGGTCAAATCATGATCCAGGGGGCCAACGGCATCCTGGCCATAGACCGGCCCCGTCAACTCGGACAGGGTCTGGGGCAGTACCACCAGGGGCTTGGTAGGTCCCCGCAACGGGGTCGATTTATACTCGGGATAGATCTGCGGCGGATGGCTGCTCCAATCCCGTGGCGTGAACGCTGACGGCACGGACATTGCACGGTCCTTTATCAAGCCGCCGAGAGGATGTGAATAACCCGGCTAGCGATCATATCCTTGGCCTTCTCACCATAAGCCTGCATATGGGGTGCAGCGGCATGGGCTTTGAGGTGATCGGCGCTTTCCCATTTTTCGAGGAAGACAAAGGTATCTGGTCCGTACGGGGTCTGAAAGCCTCCCCAGCCTTCCGCATCGACGGAGGGCTCGTATTCAATGCAGCCGTCCTCGGCATGGACCGCGGCGAGATTGCCGCGGGCGAGTTCCAGAAGCGCATCACGCTGACCTGGCTTGGCGGTGATGACGGCAACGACTTGTACAATTGACATGGTCTATCTCCTCGAAAAGTCGGATTATGAAATTACGGTAGTTTACGTGCCGGGCGCGAAGGCGGCCAGGGCGTTCCAGTCCGGCGAAGGCCCCCCGGCGGGGTCAAAGGGCTGAATTGCCACATGATCAGCACCGGCGTCAAAATGCGCCTGCAGGCGATCCCGGATCGTATCTTCCGTGCCCCAGGCGACCATAGCGTCGAGAAAGCGGTCACTGCCCCGACCCGAAAGATCGTCCTCGTTAAAACCAAGGTTAAGCCAGCAATTGCGGTAGTTTGGCAGCACCATATAGCGTGCCAACTGTTCCCCCGCCACGCGGCGGGCGGTAGCGGCATCCTGGGTCAGGCAGATTTTCTGTTCCACATAAATCGCCTTGCCCGGCCCCATGATCCCGCGAGCCCGCGCCGTATGCTCCGGTGTCACGTTATAAGGCAGGGCGCCGTCGGCCAGCTCCGCCGACAGGGCCAGCATTTTCGGCCCTAGAGCGGCCAGAACCACCTGCCGTTTCGGTGCCTTCACTTGCACCGGCGCGGCATACATGCCCTCCAGATAAGTCCGCATGGCACTGAGCGGCTTGCCGTAGTTGTGGCCCCGCGCACCTTCGACGATGGGTATGTGAGACACACCGAGGCCAAGGATAAAGCGCCCGCCGTAAAGGGCATTTAAGGTATTATGCCCTTGCATCGCGGCGGCGGCATCCCGGGCGTAAATATTAGCGATGCCACTGGCCAGCATCAATTTACGGGTACGGCCCAGAAGATAGCTGCCCAATGACATGGCTTCATAGGCCATGGCCTCCGGGTACCAGAGAATGTCGTAACCGTGCCCCTCTACCTCCTCCGCCAGACGGGCCAGATCTTGTATAGGTATCGCATTGGGCGAAAACCAAACACCCCATCGGCCGATGCTCATTACGAAACGGTCCTTTTCAAAAACCTATTCGGCGGCGACGCGGGTGTCACCCATGCCCAGGGTCGGCTGCGCGCTGGCAAATTTTGTCAAGACCTGGCCCGGTGCTGGGACTTTCAGGTAATCCTCGCCATCGAATACTCGCACACCGTTAACCCAGGTGCCCAGAAGACCTGGGGCGCGGCGCAGCAAGCGTTCACCGTCCGCCGGCAGATCAAAATGACGCTCCATCTTGGTGATGGAAATGGTCTCGGGGTCGAACAGGATCATATCCGCCCAGGCGCCCGGGGTCAGCCGGCCCCGGTCGATGATGCCATAAACATCAGCCGGGTCGGAGGTGACCTTGCGGATCGCCAACGGCAGATCGAACAGGCCGCGTTCGCGCACCCAATGGCCAAACAAATACATGGCATAACCGGCATCGCAGAGCAGGGAATTATGGGCGCCTGCGTCCGACAGGCTGATTAGGGTGCCGTCGTTGACCAACAGTTCGGCAACGCCGTCTTCTTCCATGTTCAATATGAAGAAGGCGTATTTGGTGGCAAAATCCTCTTCCAGGCTGAGATCCAGGAAAAAATCTAGCGGATCCAGCCCGCGCTCAGCCGCGACCTCGGCCACGGTGCGCCCTTCCAGATCCTTGTTCTTCTCCAATCCGGCAATAACGATAGGCACCCAATCCCAGCGGCCCTTGAAGACATACTGGCTGTTGTTTGAGGTCAGGGTCTTGCGGAACGCGTCACGGAATTCAGGATCGGTAAAAATTTGCCGCAATTCATCGTGATCCTCGGTCGCCGGCCAGTGCTCCATGGCCTTCAAGATATAGGCCTTGTCGAGGGTAAAGCTCAGGCTAAGCGGCTGGCACGAACCCTGGGTGTACACCGGCAGGCCGCGGGCCCGCGCCGCCTCGGCCTCTCTCATGATATTTCTGGCCCGCTCCGGCTGATGGGAATAATAGAACATGGGTGCGTAACAGCCCGGCCGGCCGCTGATTTTAGTCAGTTCCTCCAGGAACGGAATGGCATGGTTCTCGCCAAATGTGGCCATGAAGACGCCATGGTCGAACTCAGCCATCACTGCGACGAAAGCGCGGAATTCATCATCGTTCGCCAGGCGCGAGGCAATGGGTATGCCGCCCGCACCACGGTGGTTCTCGTTGGTCGAGGAACCGAGGCCCACCGCGCCCGCTGCCATCGCCCCGCGGAACAGATCCAGCATCTGGGCCAGCTCCTCTGGCGTGGATTCCCGGGTCGAGCCCTCATCGCCCATCACCGCCGTGCGAAACACCGTATGCGAGGCCAGCACCGCCACATTGGGATAAACGCCCTTGCGCTTCAACAGGTCCATATATTCCCCGAAGCTTTCGTAACTGGTATCAACGCCGGCCATCAGGGACTTTAAAGACATGCCCTCGACCTCGGCCAGATTGGCGAGAATGGCGTCCCGTTGAGCCGCCGGCGCCGGTGCGATGCCAAAGCCGCAATTGCCCACCACCACCGTGGTCACCCCAAGGGCCCCGGCAGGCGATGCCGTCTGGTCCCAGGTGAGTTGCGCATCGTAATGGGTGTGCAGATCGATCACGCCGGGCGCCAGCACCTTACCCTCCGCATCCAGCGTCTCCTTCGCCTCGCCCGTGACCGCACCCACGGCGGCGACCCGGCCGTCCTTTACCGCCAGATCGCCCGCGGTCAGCGGATTACCAAGGCCATCGGCAATCCGGGCATTCCTAATGATCAAATCATACATCAGCTTTCCCCTTATTTATCTGTTTGCACCGCCATGATGGCCCGATGCTTCCGGCGCTGCAAGACAAAGGTAGCGTCGAGCCAGCGCCGGGGTGGCAGTCCGTTGCGATCTCCTGCTAGTGTAAAGCAGACAAGACAGAGCCGGAGACACTCATGAGCGCGCCGCAAATTCTATTCGACGTTACCGGGCATGTGGCCACGGTCACCCTGAACCGGCCGGAGGCGATGAATGCCCTGGCCGGCGATATGCGTCAGATATTGCTGCAGGGGTTGGCGGGCTATGCCAGCGATGCCAACGTGCGTTGCATTGTCATCACCGGAGCGGGCACGGCGTTCTGCGCCGGCGGCGATATCGCGGCCATGACGAAATGGCAGGCGGAACGCGACACCAGCGCACTGGAAGCCACTTTAGAGACGGCGGAAAAAGTGGTGCGGCTGCTGCGCGCCCTGCCGCAACCCGTAATCGCGGCGGTCAATGGCCCGGCGGCGGGCGGCGGCATGAATATGGCCTTGGCCTGCGATATGCGTCTGGGCTGTGAGAAATCCCTGTTCTCGGAAAGTTTCGTGAAGATCGGATTGATCCCAGATTGGGGCGGTTTCCAGTCCCTGACCCGGTTGGTTGGCGCGGCCAAGGCCATGGAACTGATGATGACCGGCGACCGCATTGGCGCCGAGGACGCCCTGCGCCTGGGGCTCTTGAACCAATTGTTCCCCATGGACAGTTTTGCGGATCAAGTTCAAGCCTTCGCCCAACGCCTGGCCAGCGGTCCACCACAAGCCTTAGCGGCCATAAAACGTGGCGTCTATTTTGCCACCCAGGCCTCTCTGGATGAAGTGCTGGACTATGAACATGAAAACCAGGCGGCGCTGATCCTCTCGGGAGATGCACGGGAAGGCATGCGCGCCTTCATGGAAAAACGACCGCCGGTATTTAGCTCTGGAGACTAGCTAGCCTGTTCGACCATCCGCTGCAAGTCCGCCAGGGGAATACTATGCGGTTTGCCTTTTCGCGCCGCCAGGGCGTTGGCCTGGCGCTGCAGGACAAGGTTAGCGGGGGTCGGGATGCCGTGCAGGCGGCCCAGCAGGACGATTTCGCCGTTCAGAAAATCAGCCTCTATATTGCCCGTGCCGCGCACGATGCTCTGCCACGAGGAGCCGCCGCCCCGGTCCTGGCCCGACACCGGCGCCGATTTCATCAGATCGCCCCGGCGCGCTTTCTCTTCCGCCTGGCTGGCGCAATCGATGTCGGCGGCCCTGAGACAGGCCTCTGCCTCGGCCCGCATCAAGGCACGTATTTCCGCGGCTTCATCCCCTGGCGGAGACACAGCGGCCAAGGCATTGTTTAGATTCACGATCAACTTGCTGTATTTGAAACGCATGACCGTCGGATTGGGGCGGGCAGAAAAATTGACGTCTTCCAGGGTCCCGGTCACCTCGGCCACCAGATCATTGCTGGCCGCGGGATAGATACTGGCGTCCAGAACACCGGTCAGCCGGGCGGCATGGGTCTGAACCATGCCCGGTTCCAGCGCCATGGCCGGCAGATAGACCATCATGGCATACACATTTGCAAACCGGCGCAGGGCCATGCGCTCGTTCGCGACGCCATTCTGACAGCAAAATACGGCGATTTTATCACCCGCGGCGGCCCGCAGATCATCCAACGCCCCTTGGGTATGCTGGGATTTCATGGTCAGAATAACCACATCGTCGGTGCGAAAGCCGATTTCTCGCGGATGACCTACCGCCGCGATCGGCAGGCTAACGGTTTGATGGGGCGTCTCGTAATGCAGGCCTTTATCCTGGATAGCCTGCAAATGGGCCCCGCGCGCCACCAACAGCACGTCCACGCCACCCTGAAATAGCTGCGCCCCTATAACCCCGCCGATGCCGCCGGCACCGTAAATTATGTATCGCATTTAGCTCCCCCTGCTACCGTACGATGCTACACTAATTTCAGTTCAGCTAGGAGAGGAATAGCCATGATCAAAGCCCCCTACGAAATCTACGCTATCAAATACGGTGACCGCGTGGGCGTGCGTGGTGCCATGTTCGTGCACGGCGACCCCCATGATGCGCCTATCGCCATGGATTATTTCATCTGGGTCATCCGCAACGACCAACGTACTATCATCATCGATGTGGGCTATAGCAGAGAGGAAGGCGAAGGCCGGGGCCGCAGCTTTCTGCGCTCGCCGGCTGAAGGTTTGGCACTGCTGGACATTGATGCCTCCACTATCGAAGACGTGATCATCACCCATATGCATTATGACCATGCCGGCAATCTGGGTCTGTTCCCTAAGGCGCGCTTCCATATTCAGGACGAGGAGATGACCTTCGTCACTGGGCGGGCCATGACCCACCCGTCATTGCGCCATTCGTTCAAGTTGGATGACGTGCTGGACATGGTGCGTCTGACCCATGGCGACCGGGTTGTCTTCCACGCCGGCGACGAACAGATCGCCCCCGGCGTCACGGTGCATCATCTGCCCGGCCATACCCGTGGCCTACAGGCCGTGCGGGTGGAAAGTCAGCGCGGCCCCGTCGTCCTAGCCTCGGACGTAGCGCATTATTACGAATGTTTCGAACAGGAAACCCCGTTCCTGACACACGAAAATCTTTTCGAGATGTTGGAGAGCAACCGCAAACTGCGCACCCTAGCCGATGACGATAGCCATATCGTGCCGGGCCATGACCCCGCCGTGCTGCAACGCTACCCCGCGCCCAGCCCCGAACTGGCCGGCATCGTCGCCAGACTGGACGTGCCGCCAAATCGTTAGCGCCCATTACCGGGGCGCGGGTCGTGTCAGGCTGCGGTGTTACCGCGGCAAAGGACATTGGCAGCATGCATTGGGGCCAGGTTTTATTTTTTGCGTGCCCGGCGGGCGGCATAGCGGGCATCCCGCGCCGCCTTTGCCTCGGCTGCGAGCGCGACTTCGCGGTCAGCCTCCTCGCGGGCCGCGGCATCGCGGGCTTCCTGTTCGGCAATAAGTTCCAACGCGCGGGCCGCTTCTTCGACGGCCTGGGCCTCGGCCTTGCGGGCCTCTTCCGCCAGCTTGGCTACTTTGCGTTCCGCCACGCGGGCCTCCCGCGCCACGGCGATGGCCCTCCGGGCAGCTTGCTTTTCGGCGAATTTTGGGTCATTGGCCGGGGTCTTTGCCCGCGCCTTTGCGATCTGGGCCTGCCTCGCCTTGGCGGCCCCGCCCAACCGATCAGCTAAGCTTGGCTCATGCTTCTTCATCTCACTCCACCTCTAGCGCCAAGCGCAAATTGTTATGCTTCAAACGTGATTTCAGTTCGGATAGCACGGCCACTGTCATTTTGGAAGCTGGTGATCATTTGGGGTCCTACCCAAGAAACGCCGCCAGCCCACGCCTGATGTCGAATTTCGGGTTATACCCCAGGACCTCGCGGGCCCGGCTGATATCCAGGGAGCCTTTGCGCACACAATCCACGCTGAAGGCTGCATCACCGTGGCGATAGGGCGCATTGCCCACGCTTAGTTGTGCGCCAGGCACCATCTCCCCGACTATATCGGTAATTTCCCTAAGGCTGACGCCCTGGCCGGAACCGACATTGTAGGCATCGTAGGGATGCACCACCTTGTCGATCGCCAACAGCGCAACATCCGCCACATCATCAATATAAGTGTGATCGCAGACAAAATCGGCACCAAAGGGCTGATGAAAGGGCCGGCCCGCCAACGCGGCATCAATAAAGGAATTAGGCACGCGGACCCGGGGCAGGTCCGGGCCATAGACCCAGATGGCGCGCAGATGGATTACTTCCAGGCCGTATTGCTCTCTATAGCCACGGCCAAGGTGTTCCACGGCCAGCTTGGAAATCCCATAGGGATGTAGCGGATTTTGCGCGTGATCCTCGCCGATCACGTCGGCTTGGAATGAGCCATAAGTTTCTTCCGAACTCATATTAACCATGCGTTTGGTGCCGAACAGGCGCATGGCCTCTAACAGATTTATCGTGCCCTGGACATTAACTTCGAAGGTCCGGTTCGGCGCCCGCACCGAGGCGATAACCCCGACGATGGCCGCCGCGTGAAAGACGCAATCGGGAGGGTTTTCCTTGAACAATGCCATTACCCCCGCACATTCGGTCACTTCACCAATGACCGTGCGAAGCGAGGCGTATTGCCGGGCAATTTTTTGCAGTCCCGGCGACAGGGCCATATCGAAGGCCGTCACTCGATCGCCGCGCGCCGCCAGGGCCGCCGCCACCGCGGCGCCCACAAAACCGGAGGCGCCGGTAACCAAAATATGCGCCATGTTCAAACCAGCCCCTTTTTATTGCCACCATTGAATGCCATGCTTTGGCTAGAAAATAACATGGCGCAACGCAGGAGGGCGAGCAATGGCCGACCAGAAAACCGTTTACGAATTAATCCCGTAACTGGGCAAGCTGCGTGACGAGGTGCTATTCGGCAATGTTTGGGAACAGCCCGAACTGTCGAAGCGTGACCGCAGCCTGGCAACCGTGGCCGTGCTGATTGCGCTGTACCGCACGGAGGAACTGCGCGCCCACATGGCCCGCGCGGTAGAAAATGGCGTCACCAAGGAAGAGCTGTTTGGCCTGATCACCCATCTCGCCTTCTATGCCGGCTGGCCCTGCGCCGTGAACGCGGGCCGGGTGGCATTGGAAATATTTGAAGATCAGAAATAGGGCGCGGGACAAATGACAAAAATCGGATTTATCGGCCTTGGCACCATGGGCGCCTCTTTCGCCACCAATCTTATCAAGGGCGGCTGGGAGGTAACCGTGCATGACATACACCGTCAGGTCGCCGAACCGCACCTGGCGGCCGGCGCCAAGTGGGCTGCGACACCACGGGAACTGGCGGCCGCATCGGACGTGATTCTGACCTCCCTGCCCGGCCCGCCCGAGGTCGAGGCGGTGGCCCTGGACGAGGCCGACGGCCTGATCGCCAGCATGAAGCCCGGTGCGGTGCTGTTTGATCTGTCCACCAATTCGCCAACCATGGTCCGCCGCATACACGGGGTCTTCGCCGCCCGGGGCCTGCACTGCCTGGACGCTCCGGTCAGCGGTGGGCCCAAGGGCGCGACCTCGGGCAAGCTGGCGATCTGGGTTGGTGGCGACAAAGACGTGTTTGAGGCCAACCGCGCGGCCCTGGATACCCTGGGCGACCAGGTCCGCTACATCGGCCCCATCGGCGCGGGCGCGGTGGCTAAGCTGGTGCACAATTCAGCCGGCTATGCCATTCAAACCGCCTTGGCGGAAGTATTCTCCGTCGGGGTCAAGGCTGGCGTCGATCCGCTGGCGTTGTTCGAGGCGGTCCGCCAGGGCGCGCGAGGCCGGCAACGGACTTTCGACAGCCTATCGGATCATTATTTGATCAATCAATATGATCCGCCCGACTTCGCCTTGAAACTGGCCCACAAGGATGTCTCCCTGGCAGCGGAACTGGGCCGCGAATTTGGCGTCCCCATGCGTCTGATCAACGCCACCGTGGCGGAGATGACCGAGGCTCTGGCCCGGGGCTGGGAAGGCCGGGATTCCCGCGTTTCCATGCTATTGCAACAGGAGCGCGCGGGCGTCGATTTCACCTTGGACCCCAAGGATGTTCAGGCCGTGTTGGACGGCGACTAGATAATAAGGGGATGCTGCCATGGCCATGCGACTGAAGCCGCCGTTCCGGGCCGATCACGTGGGCAGCCTATTGCGCCCGACGATCCTGCACGAGGCGCGGCGCAAGGCAGCATGCGGCGAAATCAGCGCCGCTGATCTGGCGGCGGAAGAAGACCGCTGCATCCGTGAGGTGGTGGCGTTGCAGGAAGAGATTGGCCTGCAAGGCATTACCGACGGTGAATTCCGCCGCACCTGGTGGCATTTCGATTTCCTGAGCGGTTTCGACGGCTTTGAACTGGGCGCGCCGTTGGACAAAGGCACCTTTCAGGGCAGCGACGAACAGCCGCCGCGCGCCATGATCACCGGCAAATTGGGCCGCTCCCACCCGGTCATGGTGGATCATTTTGCCTATCTGAACGGACTTACCGAGCGCACCGCCAAATTCACCGTTCCCGGCCCCAGCATGGCGCATTTCCGCGCTGGGCGCGAAGGTATCTCGGCGTCGGTCTATCCCGACCTGGCCGAATTCTGGGCCGACCTGACAGCTGCCTATCGGGCCGAACTGGGTGATCTAGCGGCCCATGGCTGCCGCTATCTACAGCTAGACGATATTTCCTATGCCTATCTGTGCGACGACGCTATCCGGGACAATCTGAAATCAAGGGGCGACGATGCGGACGAACTGGCTCTGACCTACGCTAACGCCCTAAACGATGCCATCCGCGATCTGCCGGACGGCGTTACGACGGCCATGCACATGTGCCGGGGCAACTTTCAAAGCGCCTGGGCCGCCCAGGGCGGCTATGAGCCCGTGGCCGAGCGCGTCTTTAATACGGTCAATGTCGACGCCCTGTTCATGGAGTATGACAGCGAGCGGGCGGGGGGGTTCGAGCCCCTGCGTTTCGTGCCCAACGACAAAGTCGTCGTGCTGGGTCTGGTCACCACCAAGACCCCGGCATTGGAGGCCAAGGAAACCCTGAAGCGGCGGATCGACGAAGCCGCGCAATATGTCGACCTGGAACGCCTTTGCCTTAGCCCCCAATGCGGGTTTTCTTCCACCCACCATGGCAACAAGATCACGGTGGCGGACGAGATGGCCAAATTACGCCTGGTAGTTGAAGTCGCCGAGGACGTTTGGGATTAGAGGAAACAGCATGCCGGATCCACATCTGAAGAAAATACCCAGGGCGGAATTACCGCTACAACTGCAATCCCTGTGGGATGTCGCCATGCGCCACCGCGACGAAGCGACGTTTATCGAAGTCGCGGACAACGCGCTAGAGGTGCTGGATTGGTACTACAAAAGCTTTTATGCCCGGATGTTTTTCGCAGGCCGCGTAGACACCCAAATCAAGTAATTGGCCCGCATGAAGCTGTCCAACAAGCACGGTTGCGCGTTTTGCAACCTTGGTAATTCCAAGGCGGCGTTGGCCGACGGTGTCACCCAGGAACGACTCGACGCCTTGTTCGATCTCAGCAGCTCCCTGTTCGACGATCGTGAAACGGCCGTGCTGCGCCTGTGTGAAGAAATGACCCTGGCAAACATGGACGGTTATATGGATCGCAGGCTGTATGATGCATTGGGGGACCATTTCGATGACGGCAAGGTATTTGAGCTTGGCGTCTGTCTTGCCGTGATGGTCGGCATGGCAAAATTTCTGTTTGTCTTCGATTTGGTATCCCGCGAAGCCAATTGCCCCATTTCCATGCCGGCGCGGGGATCGCCGCAATAGACCAGAGTTCGTCTCGCGGCCGCCTTTGGTTGACCTCAATTCATCCTGAGGCCAAAATGCGGCGACTCTGCCCGAGCCTGGCCAGCCCACTCCGCCTTAATCCAGGCGCGCGTTACTCCAAAAAATAAAAGGGACGTATAGAGATGAAGTTCGGCATTTTGTTCACCTCCCATCCCGACCCGAAATCAGAGGCCTATCCACACCAGGCCATCCATGAACGGGTCACCCGCGAGATTATCGAGGCGGAGGAATTGGGCTATGACAGCATCTGGATCGCCGAACATCACTTTTCCAACCGCTACGGCATCATGCCCGATCCATTCGCCTATCTAAGCTATCTGGCGGCCAAGACCACCCGCATCAAGCTCGGCGCCGCCGTCATGGTGGTGCCATTGCACCATCCCATGCGCATTGTCGAAAACGCCGCCTTTGTCGATATCCTGAGCAACGGGCGTTTTCAGCTTGGCCTTGGTTCGGGCTACCGGCCCTATGAATTCGAGGGCCTGGGGATAGATTTCGACAGCCGCCGGGAGCGCCAGGCTGAGGCGGTCGATCTGATCTTGCAAGGCTTCCACGAAAAGCGGGTCAACGCCGACGGCAATTTCTTCAAATTCAAGATGGACGAAGGTTACGAGATATTCCCACAGCCCGTACAGTTGCCCCATCCTCCCTTCTTCATGGGCGCCGGCACGGATAACTCCATGCAATTGGCGGCAAAAAAAGGCTTTGGCCTGATGCAGGGCACCCTGCCCTCGTTCGATGTCCTGGCCCGGAATATAGAATTCTATCAAGAGCATATGAAGGAGGCACCGGCGCCGCTCAACCGGAACCCGGCCTTCGGCCAGTTCGACGTGGTGCGCATGGTCTATGTGGCGGCGACCGACGCCAAAGCCAAGGAAGAGAGCGAGGCAGGCATAACCCGCCATATGAAATCCTTCCTCTCAGGGGACACGGGCGGCTATCTGGGGGATGTGGCGGAAAAGGATAATGAATCCCAATTTGCCTATGACAATCTAATGGAAAAGACCATTTTGCACGGCTCCCCCGACACGGTGATCGGCCGCATCGAGACCCTACGCAAGATGGGCGTCACCTCCCTGATGCTGCACTATCCACCCTATTACGGCGTCCAGCAGACCCTCGACATGCTGCGGCTGTTCGCTAGGGAAGTCATGCCACATGTCCAGTCATAACTTGGTTGCATAGCCATGACGTGGGGACAAATTACTGACGAAACTCTGGCGGCGGCGGCCGAATTGATCGGCGTGCCTCTGCGGCGCGCGCGCATGCAGTGGATAGAGACCGCGACAAAGGACGCCATTCGACATTTCGCCTGGGGCGTCGGCGACAGTAATCCCTTATGGCTTGACCCCGAATACGCCGCTGCATCGCCGGCGCGAACGCTATTGGCGCCACCCTGCATCTTGTATGCGGTGGATTCCACCATCGTGGCGCCAAAATTGCCGGGCGTGCAATGGATCTATGCCGGCACCGAATGGACCTGGTACGATCATATCCGCGTGAATGAAAGCTTTCGTGTCGAGGCCAAGCTGACCAGGCAGGAAGTTAAATCCGGCCGCCGCTTCAATAATTGGGCGTTGCAAACCGGCGAGATTGACTATTACAACCAGTATGGCCGGCTGGCCGCCGCCGCCGTGGGCAAGTGCGCCCGCACACCACGGGGCGTCGGCGTCAAAGCAAAATATGGCGAAGATGCGCTCGGCCATGTCGCCCATCGCTATGAGCCGGCGGAGCTGGCCGATATTGAGAATCAGGTTTTGGCCGAGCCGCGCCGGGGCGCCGAACCGCTGTTTTGGGAGGATGTCGCGGTGGCTGACGCGGTTCCCCCCGTCATCAAGGGACCCCTCGCCATAACCGATATTCTCGCCTGGTATGCGGCTAGCCAGGGCGCGCTGCATTATGGCGGGGCCCATGGCGATGTGGTGCGTTATCGCCGCCGTCATGATGACTATCACATCAATGCTGCCACCGGTGCCAAGGATGCGGCCGGGCGCGGCCATCTGGAAGCCGCCACCGGGCGCGAAGTGGGCATGGGCGGGGCCTACGACATCGGACCCCAACGCATCGCCTGGGCCCAGCATATGCTGAACAACTGGATTGGCGACCATGGCTTTCTGCACCAATTGAAGGTCGATGTGCGCCAGCCCAACATGGTCGGCGATACCATCTGGTGGCGCGGCGCGGCCACGGGCAAGCGGGAGATAGGCGGCGTCAAGATTATCGATCTGGTGGTGGAGGCACACAACCAAGCCGACGTCCTCTCGGCCAATGGTACAGCGGTGGTGGCCCTGCCTTCGCGCCAGGACGGTCCCGTGCCCTTGCCTCTCATACCGGCATGAGCGGAATGAAGGCCGTACGTCAGTTACCTCTTGCCGCCTCCGCCAGGATCGGCATCGCCGCGACAAACCGTTCAGCTGGCTACGCCCGGCATTGGCTGGGCTCTCTCGGTGGCGTGGCCCAGGATGTGCTGAATGGCGTAGAAATCGCCATCGTCGGCGGCGATACGGCGTCAGACGCCGATTGCGTCATTCGGCTGTGGGACTATCAAGTTGGCCGGCCTGGCAGCGGCACCCTGGCCAGCGCCGTATCCGGCGCGGCGGCGGTGATTGGCCATGCCGACGGCCCGGGCGTCCCCTTGCCCAGCGATATGCCGGAGAAATGGTGCGGCATGTATGGCGTCATTCTGGCGCTGGCTGAACTTTGGCGGCGGCGCGGAGCGGCCCGGCCTCGAAAACCACTTCGTTATGACGTCTCGGCCGCCGACGTCATGCGATCCTTCTCGCTGCAAAATTCCGGCGGACGGAAGGAAATGGCACGTTCATGGCGGCGCAATGGCCGCCTATGTGTGCAGCACGGCGGCATCTTCCCCATGGGCTTTTACGCCTGCAAGGACGGTCATGTGGCCCTGCTGGGACGCTCCCGCAGGGATTGGCGCAACATTCGCATGGCCATCGGCGATCCGGTCTGGGCCCAGGCGGAGGCCTTCCAGGATCCATTTGCCCTGGCTCGCGACAGCGCTGAGGCGGATGCGTTGATGGAGCAAACACTGGCCGCGTTCAGCCGTGATGAGTTGCTGGCGCGTGGCCTGGCCGAGAGCGCCGTAATCGCGCCGGTCTATTCCCAGGCGGAGGCGTCAGCACGTGAGGTCTTTCGCGGACAATTTATTACTAAAAGTGGCCCAGCCATGCCATTTTTGATCCAGGAATTAAATGGGACCGGCAGCCCGGCGAAACGGCGCGGATTCAGCGCCGATCCCACGGCATCCAGGGCGCCCCTGGCAGGACTGCGCTGTCTGGAATTGTGCTGGGTCTGGTCCGGTCCCATGGTGGGGCAAATTCTTGCCGACCTGGGCGCCGAGGTGATTAAGCTGGAATCCCCCGCCCGTTTCGATCTCTACCGCACCCGCGGCCTAGAAGCCTTGCGCAGGAAAATGCCGGAAAAAACCCGCATTGAATCGTCGTTGTATTTTCATAGCCTGAACCGCAACAAGGCGGGCCTGACCCTGGACCTGAAACATCCCGAGGGGCTTGACATTGCTCTGCGTCTGGCCGGCGTTTCCGACCTGTTGATCGAGAACTTCACCGTCGGCACCATGGGGCGGTTGGGCCTAGACCTGGAGGCCCTGGGCCGGGCTAATCCGGCCCTGGTACAAATGTCCATGAGTGGACCGGGCCGTGGCTCGGCGGTGGAGCAGCTACGCTCCTACGGTCTGGTCTTGAGCGCCTTGGGCGGAGCCGAAGAACTGGTCCGTGAGAATGGCGAATTTCTCGGTTCGCCAACATTTTCCCTCTCCGACCCCAATGCCGCCGCCTTTGGCGCCATGGCGGTCCTGGCCGGCGTTTTGGCGGCGGATGAAGACGGCAAGGGCAGATCTATTGACCTTTCCCAGATCGAGGCCGCCGCAACTTTGGCCGGCACGCCGACGCCGCCGCGAACGACATTGAACGCCGTGCTTGCGGCCGGCGACGGGGCTTTCATCGCCGTCAGCGTCCCGAACACCGCCTTTGCGGACGAAGCCGCCCTGCGCCAGTACTTTGCCGGGACCGGCCGGGCCGACATCATCGCCCGCTGCGACGCGCTGGACGGCCATGCGGTGGATCTGCTGGAATTGGATGAAACCGACGCGGCAGAGATGTTTGCCGATTGCTCCGGCTGGATTGCGTCCAACCATCCATACACCGGTGACGAGGCTCTGGTTGCCGCACCGTGGCGGATTGACGGACTGCGGCCAGGATTGCGCAAAACCGCGCCCCTGCTGGGCGCGGAAGATGATGTGGTCCTAGGCCAGGTTCTCGGCCTGTCGAACGACGAGATATCGGCGCTGGTGGATGCAGGCGTCGTCGGCATCGCAGGACACTTTGAGTGAGTAAATTCGGAAGGATGTCATCATGATCGAAAT
>Ga0310124_10000567_pt1 | contig 25826 bp, 29 predicted proteins | sample CB11b_AW_Bot5_MG_FD_203507 | JGI IMG/M metagenome (GOLD analysis project Ga0310124, IMG submission 203507) | Marine microbial communities from Western Arctic Ocean, Canada - CB11b_AW_Bot5 | ecosystem: Environmental > Aquatic > Marine > Oceanic | place: Canada: Western Arctic Ocean | collected...
CCTGTGCCGGGGATGGTGGTGCCCGACGGAGCGAAAACGCCTTTCATGCCGGTGCGCGCGTTGGGCGCGCCGCAGACCACCTGAACCTGTTCCTCTCCCGTATCCACGATGCAGATGCGCAAACGGTCCGCGTTGGGGTGTTGTTTGGCCCTGATCACGTAGCCGACCGTGAAGGGCGCCAGATCGGCGGCGCGGTCCTCCACCCCTTCCAGTTCCAGGCCGATGGCGGTCAGCTTGTCGGTGATCTCGGTCAAGGTGGCGTCGGTTTCCAGATGGTCCTTCAGCCAGGACAGGGTGAACTTCATCGCGATAGCCCCCCCGACATGGTCGGCACATCCAGTGGCACGAAGCCGTAATGGTGCAGCCAGCGCAAGTCACAATCGAAAAACGCCCGCAAATCGGGGATGCCGTATTTCAGCATGGCGATACGGTCGATCCCCATGCCCCAGGCAAAGCCCTGCCATTCCCCTGGATCGACGCCGCAGGCTTCCAGCACCCGGGGGTTAACCATGCCGCAGCCCAGAATTTCCAGCCAGTCGTCACCTCCGCCGATGCGCAGAGTACCGCCTTCGCGGGAGCAGCCGATATCAACCTCCGCCGAAGGTTCCGTGAAGGGAAAATAGCTGGGGCGGAAGCGCATGCGCACGTTATCAACCTCGAAAAACGCCTGACAGAAGGTTTCCAAGGTGCCCTTCAAATGGCCCATGTGGATATCCTTGCCGATCACCAGGCCTTCGATTTGATGGAACATCGGAGTGTGGGTCTGGTCGGAGTCGGAGCGATAGGTGCGGCCGGGTATCACGATGCGGTGGGGTGGTGGCGTATCCTGCATGGTGCGGATTTGCACGGGCGAGGTATGGGTGCGCAACACCATGGGCATGCCGTCATCCCGGGGCGGCAAATAGAACGTATCCTGCATTTGCCGTGCGGGATGTTCGGGGGGAATGTTCAGTGCTGTGAAATTGTGGAAATCATCCTCGATATCCGGCCCCTCGGCGATGGTGAAGCCCATGTCGGCAAAGATCGCGGCGATTTCATCCATCACCTGGCTGACCGGATGGATCCGGCCCTGTGGCTGTTGCCGAATGGGCAGGGTGACATCAATGCTTTCGCTGGCCAGGCGGGCCTCCAAATCCGCCTCGTGCAAGTTTTTGCGCCGGTTCTCAATAGCCTCGGCGACAAGATCCTTGACTTTGTTAAGGGTGGCCCCGGCTTCGCGCCGTTCATCGGGCGGCAACTGGCCCAGGCCTTTCATCTGGGCGGTGATGCGGCCTTTCTTGCCCAATGTGGCGACCCGCGTCGCCTCCAGACCGGCAAGATCGGTAGCGCCGGCCACTTCCGCCAATAGCGCGTCTCGAAGGGTCTCAATATCGGTTGTCATTGTTTCGCTTTCACCCAGTCAAGCTACGGCTGCACGTTTTCGCCAACAAAAATAGGGGGCTGTCCCCGGACAGGCCCCCATTTTCGTGACGTCGTATCTATGTCGGGGCCCGATCTTCAGATCGAAGGCCCGGTCTTGGCTCAGGCTAATGCGGTCTGCGCCTGGTCGACCAGGGCCTTGAACGCCTCAGGCTCGCGAACGGCAAGATCTGCCAGTACTTTCCGGTCAATCTCGATACCCGCCTGCTTGAGGCCGCTCATAAATCGGGCGTAATTGACACCATGCTCCCGGCTGGCCGCGTTGATCCTTTGGATCCACAGGGCGCGAAAATTACGCTTGCGCACGCGCCGGTCACGATAGGCATATTGCCCGGCTTTCTCGACCGCCTGCTTGGCAATGCGGATGGTGTTCTTGCGTCGGCCCTGATAGCCGGCCGCTTGAGCCAGAACTTTTTTGTGTTTGGCGTGAGAAGTCACGCCGCGTTTTACGCGCGCCATTTTTTACTACTCCCCGCCTCAGCCGTAAGGCATGAATTTTTTGATGATCTTGGCATCCGCATCGGACAGCAGGGTGGTCCCGCGATGTTCACGAATCTGCTTGTTCGTGCGCTTGATCATGCCGTGCTGTTTGCCTGCGTGGGAACGGCGAATCTTGCCGGTGCCGGTCAGGCTGAAGCGCTTTTTCACGCTCGATTTGGTCTTCATCTTGGGCATTTTGATCCTCCTATAGCGTTAGGATAAGTCATAGAAACGGCGGCCGGGCATGCCCCGGGCCTCAGCCCGCGCCGACTCGCCGCAAAGAAGGCCGGTTTATAGCCCCGTGTCCTGGGGCTGGCAAGCCATGTTTTAGCCCACGCAGCAGGACAGTTTGGCGATATCCGTCTCGAACGTCGGGGCCGCAAGTGTCAAGCCCTCGACGGTGGTTAGATAGGGGAAGATCATCTTGGCTAGAGCCACATAGGCCATTTCTTGGCGAATGGCCAAGGCGGCGGTCTGGATGCTGTCGGCGCCTTCCGGGGCTAGAGTATGGGCGGCCAGGAGGCGTTTATTCCCGGAGTCGGCCACCAGTTTCATCAGGCCGTGGGGCACGAATTCGAGCGGCAGCAGGGACGTCACCACGTCATGGCCTCGGCGACGGCTACCGCCTCGGTCAGCCCTTCGGCCGCAACTTGCGGGTCCGTGAAGACCACCGCGGGCATGGCGTCGCTTATCTCCGGCTCGCCGTCGGGCTGCAGCCGGCTGCGGGTGGCGATTATGATCTTTTCGGCGGCCAGGGCCTGGCCGCCGATGGCCAGCCCATCTGCCGTGAAGACGGCCCGGCCTTCGCGATAGTCTATGCCGGAATATTCGGGCAGCAGGTCGAGATATTTACTCTTGCGCAACGCGCCCACCAACTCATTCTTTCGCGCCACCACCGCGCCCCAGTCGGTCAAGTTCCCCGTCACCCGAACGCCGGCAAACGCCCTGCCACATTGGCGCGATGCTGGGTTTCCGTGGCCCGAAGCATGGTTTCGGAGGGTATGCAGCCGACGTTGACGCAGGTGCCGCCAATGGTGCCGTGGCTGATCAGAGCGACATGGGCGCCTTGCTCGGCGGCGGTGATGGCGACGGAAAATCCGGCCGGTCCGGCGTCAATGACCGCCAGACCGTGGCGACGATCTTCCAGGACCACCGTACCGCGAACTCATAATCTTGCCCTCTTGACGGCTCGTTTCCGGCGCATCAGGGCATAGGTGGTCAGGTAAAGGAAAGTTGTCAGGGCGGGCAGCAGGATAGGATTCAGCCAGGCGCCAATAAGAGATGAAATGCCCAGGACGGCGAATAACAGCACCAGTGCGGGGGTAAAACAGCAAACAGCCATCACGACGGTGCCCGCCGCGCTAGAACCAAACAATTTATTCTGCTTAAACTTGTTCCACATGATCGCCGTGCTCCTTCATCAAACACCTGTTCGCCAGCCTAAAATCTTGCTAAATTGAAGCCTGTAGTTGCTACGGGTACAAGGTGGAATATGACGGCTCGCGGAGATGTTATGGCGCTGTCCATAGGCGGCCTGTCACGGCGGACCGGGGTGCAATTGAAAACGTGCGCTATTACGAAAACATCGGCATCATGCCAAAGCCACCGCGCAGTGCCGCCGGGCATTGGCGCTATGATCACGAGCTTTTAAAGCGCCTGATCTTCGTCAAACGCAGCCGCGAGCTTGGCTTTACCCTGAAAGAGGTACGCGCCTTGCCGGCACTTCTGGACACCGGCGATTATACCTGTGGGGAAGTGCATACGCTGACCATTAAGCATTTGCACGACGTGCGGGAAAAGATCACGGATCTGCTTCGCTTGGAAGCCACCCTGGCGGAGATCTCGGACAAATGTGCCGACGGCACCATCCCCGATTGCCCAGTCATCGAAACGTTGTTTCGGTAGTTAGGGGGATAGATTTGACCGTGACAGATATGCATTATTGTTATGACGAGGCCATGCGGGCCCGGATCGCCGCCAACCTCGGTAGTTTCGCACGGACTCCGGCCTCGGCCGAGGGGCTGAAGCATGCTGCGGTAGCTATCACCCTGGTCTGCGACGACAAGGGCGAGGGCGCCTACGTTCTGACCCGGCGAACAGCAAGCCTGAACAGCCATGCGGGCCAGTTCGCCCTGCCCGGCGGTCGGATTGATGACGGCGAAACGCCCATCGAAGGGGCGCTGCGGGAATTGCGCGAGGAAGTAAACCTGCACCTGGCAGAAGACGCGGTCCTGGGTTTGCTGGACGACTATCAGACCCAATCAGGCTATCTGATCACGCCCATCGTGGTCTGGGCTGGCGCCGATGCCGAGATGGAGGCCAACCCGCAGGAGGTGGCGCGCATTCACCGCATCACGTTTCGAGAATTGAACCGGCCGGATTCGCCTGAATTCGTCGACATCCCGGAAAGCAGGCGCCCGGTGATACGCCTGCTGATGGGCGATGACGATGCCCTGCACGCCCCCTCTGCGGCCATGGTCTACCAGTTCCGCGAGGTCGGCCTGCATGGCCGCCCAACCCGCGTCGCCCACCTCGGTGAACCGGTCTGGGCCTGGCGCTAGTGCCCTATCCCCATTGAAATGGGCCGCTAAAAGGCCGCGACGGCGCACTGGCGTGAACGAAAAAGGAATACCCTTATGAAGGCAGGATTTGGCATTCCCAACAATCAGGGCGTCGAAAACCCGAATGACCTGGTCGCCCTCGCCGTTACGGCCGAGCGGGTGGGGTTTTCCAGCGTCTGGGTCCGCGAACATCTTTTTCACGCCACCTATGTAGCCGAGCGGCTCGGCGAGAGGCCCTATCATGACGCCTTGACCATATTGACCGCCATTGCCTGTGCCACGCAAACGGTCCGGTTGGGCACCTCGGTTTTAGTCTTGCCCTGGCATGATCCGGCGCGGCTGGGCAAGATGATAGCCACTTTGGATCAACTGTCCGGCGGGCGGGTAGATTTGGGCGTCGGCGTTGCGGTCACTCGTGATGAGTTCGAAAATCTTGGCGTAGACTTCGCTACCCGCGGCAAGCGCACGGATGAGATCCTGGGCGCGCTGCAGGCCCTGTGGACCCAGGACACGCCGGAATTTTCCGGCGAATTTTACCGCTACAGCGGGTTGAAGTTTTCACCAAAACCGCTTCAAACGCCCCACCCACCACTATTGATCGGCGGCGCGAGCGCCGCCGCCCACCGCCGCGTGGCCCGTTTTGGCGATGGCTGGCATACCCTGCGGCAGTCGCCAAGCCAGTTCGCCAACGGCCGCCGTGAAATTATCCGGCTGACCGAGGAAGCGGGTCGTGATCCCTCTGGCCTGCATTACTCCCTGACGTTGCCCATGCAATTTACCGGCACGGCGCCCGGCGCCCCGGTTCACGACCGCACCGCCCTCACCGGGACAGACGACGACGTCGCCGAAACCGTCAGAGCCTATCAAGCGGCCGGGCTGGATGAAATTGTCGTCAGCGTTAGCACCGCCGATTTAGACCGCAACACCGACGCCATGGCCCATTTCATGCAGCGGGTGTGGCTCAAACTATGAACAAGGGCGCGCCCCGCAACTAGAGCCCCGCGCGCACCATGGGGAATACCTCCTCGGCCAGCATTTGCATCTCATTGAGAACCAATTGCTGGGGCATGCCGGGAAACTGCACGCCCATGACGAAGTGGTTGACGCCGAAGCGGCGGACCAGATCCAGGATCTGCTCGGCGATTTCTTGGGGCGAGCCGAACAGGAAGCGGTCCTTGACCAGGTCCTCGAAATCGATGTCGAAGTCGTTGTCCCCTGCCGGCATCACCTTGTCCTGGCCCCATTGATGATAGGCGCTGTATTTGGCTGCGAGATAGGGCCCGGCTAGGCGCATGGCTTCTTCCCGTGACGACGCCACCACGACCTCGCGCATCATGGGGAATTCGGTGGGGAAGGGTTTGCCGCAGGCGTCGAGCTCCCGCTTATAAACCCCCATTTGCCGGGCGATGGTATCCAGGCGGTTGTGCGGGTTGACGAACCAGGCATCGGTGAGCCGGGCCGCGCGGCGGATGGCGACGTCGGCATTGGCGCCGGTCCAGATGGGGGGCATGGGCTTTTGTAATGGCTTGATGGTACAAACCGCCTCCTCCAATTCGAAGTGGGAGCCGGTCATGGACACCGCGTCTTCGGACCACAACCGCTTGATGGCTTCCAGGTTTTCTTCCAGGCGCGGCCCAGAGTCCCGGTACGTGGTGCCGAAGGCCTTAAACTCCACTTCGCGGTAGCCGATGCCGACGCCGAAGATCAAACGGCCGCCGGACATCACGTCAATATTGGCGAACTGCTCGGCGATATCCAGGGGCTTGTGCAGGGGCAACAGAACTACGCCGGCGATCAGTCGCAACGACGGCGCCTCCGCCATCATGCGGGCGAGAAACGGCACCTGCTGAAATTCAGATAGAGGGTGTGTGGTGTAGTGAGAGCCCTTCATGATGGAATCAAAGCCGAGCTTTTCCGCCCAGCGCACCTGTTCCAGCATCTCCGCCCAATGCTGGGCCGCATCGCCGCCGACCGGAAATTGGCCCCGGTTCATTAAGCCGAATTGGATCATCACGCGCTACCCTTCATGGTATCATGGCCAGTCTACGGCAAACAATTGGCCGGCCCAAGTCCGTTCTCCAAATGCGTTTTGTGGCACCTTTCGGGCTGGATATATCGACCGAGGAGACTATGAAAATGACTGCAACGGAACCACGCGTGCCCATGTTATCGGAAGACGAGGCCCGCGCTATCGGCAAGAAGGTGGGCGTGCCGTCCACCATGGCGGGGCTGAACGTATTTCGTGTATTCGCCCATCATCCCACCTTGGCGGGGGTCATCGCGGGGCAATTGTCCATGCTGCTGTTCAAGAGCAACAAGCTGGATCTGCGCCTTCGAGAACTGATCATCATGCGGATCGGCTGGCGCACGGGCGCTGCGTATGAATGGACCCAGCATTGGCCCATCGCCCTGTTTGCGGGCCTGACGGAGGAAGAGACCCTAGCCGTCCGCGACCCGGGCAATGCCACTTGTCTGGGTGCGGCCGAGCGGGCCGTTCTGGCGGCGACCGACGATGTCCTGGATAATGGTGCGGTCAGCGAAGAGAGTTGGCAGGCCTGCGCCGAGCATATAACCAGCCATGCGGAACAGCTGGAAATGGTGGCGGCAATTTGTAACTGGAATTCATTTTCGATCCTGCTGAAAAGCCTGAAGATCTCCTTGGAAGATGGTGTCGAGGCTTGGCCCCCCGATGGTCTAGCCTCGCCCTCTGCCGACTAAATTGCCGATATCGTCATGGCGACGATGACATAACGTCCCGTCTTGCCTATGGCGACCAAGAGAAAAAAGGTTAGGAAGCGGACGCGGAGCACGCCCGCCACTACGGTCAGCGGATCGCCCACCACCGGCAGCCAGGCAAACAGCAGCGACCACAGGCCGACGCGTTGAAACCACGCGCTGGCCCGTCGTTGTTGGTCCGGCGTCAGGGGGTACCACTTTTTCTCACTGTACCCAGAGAGGAAGCGCCCTAGTATCCAGTTGACAACGGCGCCCAACGTATTGCCGACGGAAGCCACGGCGATGGCGGGCCACAGCAGCGCCGGATTATCGGCGACGATGGCCCAGAGCAATATTTCGGACGCCGCCGGCAATATGGTTGCCGCGATGAATGCATTCAGGAAAAGCGCGAGGAGTGGTGAAGTCATGAGGTTCGGCTTTTAACGCACGCCCGGCCCGGCCCACAAGCCGGTGGCTAGCCTATCCCGAAATTTCATGCTAGAAATTTTCCGGGCAGGGTACTACGCGGTTTCTGATTTAAGCTTTTCCACCTCGGCCTCGACCACGGTGCCTTTGAAGAAATCCGGATTCATGCCGGTATGCATGCGGACGACATTGGCGTAGGTGAAATCACGAAAATCCGCTTCGGTAACAAAGCCCTCGTCAAGCAATTCGTAAGCTTCCACCATGACCTTGGTCATGTCAGGCACGTCCCAATGGCCGATGTCCGAGCCTAGAATGGCGTTTAACCGGGCGCCGTAATGGTTCATTTTGGTATCGAAGCCGATGGCGGTCAGGCGGTCATCAGCCTCGGATCCGAAATAGAAATTGTTATCGAAGATGCGACGGATATCTTTCCCGTCCCTGACGCCGCTAGCGGCAAAATCGTCCAGTTCCTCCGGAGCCCCAAAAAACTGTGTTGAGGCGGGCTGGTGCGGCTCCGCCCGGATCCGCTCGGGCGTTAGGTGCTCGTCGCCATATTTCTCGAACATCTCGACCAGCAGGTCGACATCCAACTTGGCCGGGTCCAGGTTGCGGGACAGGGCGTCCAAGTTCCGTTTCTCCCAATATTCGAACAGGCTGTTATAGAGTTGCCCGGCCCACCCGGCGCCGCCTTCCAGAAAGGCGAATTTCAAATCCGGGAACCGGTGCGGCACGCCGCCGAAGAACAGCGCGCGGCAAAAATACTCGCTGCCATCGCCGAAACTGCCAAGGGAATTGAAGCAATAGTTTTGTGGCGAGCTGTGGGTGGAGCCGCGCCCGCGAAAGGCATTGTGGCAACTGGGCGCCACGCCAAGCTCGACGCACTTGGCCCAAACCAGATCGTAGGCATCGCCGACGTCGATGGCGGGGGAGCCCAAACTCAACGACAGGTGCGCCAGATGCGGCGCGTCCAGTACGACCTCCGGGGCTGGCCGGTATAGCATGGTGTTGACGACAATCGCCTTCAACCCCAATTCGCCGACCGCGAAATCCAGCTCGGCGATGGCTTGCTTTGGGTCGTGCATGGGGATAAGCGCCGCCGGGGTCAGCCGGTCCGACACATCCCTGAACATATCCGCGTACAACATGTTCATGGCCCGGTAGACGACGGGCTGTAACTCTTCGTCATTCAGCCGCAATACGCTCAAGGCCAGGGTGCCATAGACAACGCCGAAATCTATGCCGGCGTCGTCCAGACGGGCGCGGTACAGTTTGGGCAGCATCGCCGTAGCCCGGTCGATGGAGCCGGGGCCGGAATTGCCGACCCAGACGGCGCTCCGGGTGGGGCCTGACGGATCGTTCCGCAACAATTCCTCGTAGCGTTTGGCGATATCGGCGCCGCCGACCTGGCGCACGAAATCCAGCACCGCGAAGGTGGACTCGATCATATGCCCGTCGGCATCGACCACTGGATGCTTCAGCTTGGCGCGGATATCAGCGCCCGTCAGGCCGTTGTTGGAATGGCTCGTCATTGCGTTTTCTCCCCGGTATGCATGATTATTGATTTTGGCCCCGGTTCCCTCCGAAGGAAAGGCGGCCAGTAGTTATATCTTCAAAGCGGAAAGCCGTGTGTGTCCAATCCTACCAGCGTGCGGCCATAGGCCTGGGCGGAGGTGTCATAATTGATCATTTCGTGTTTGGCCGCCATGGTCAGGTCACGAAAGGCCCGTTGCAGGACGCTGTCATCGAACGCCGAGCGCGCGCCGGACGCTGCCATCAACCGGTCCACGGCGCGGCGAAACAGTTCTACGGCATGGGCGGCCTGGAATTTTGCCTGCGCCCGCAGCGCGGGCGTGTCGTCCCGGTCGGTAGCTTGCACCAGAAGATTGAGCGCATCGTCAACCAGCCGTTCGGCGCAGGTGAGTTCGCCGCGTGCCTCGGCTAGGCGCATATGCAGGCCTGGCCGGTCTAGTTTTCTTTTGCCTGTGTAACGGTCGGTCTGACTGGTGATCAGTTCCAGGGCCGCATCGAAGGCCGCCTCGGCGATGCCGCCAGCGGCGGTGGCTAGGTAAACCGCCAGACCTGGAATAACGGGGATGCGATACAGCTCATTGCCGTGCCGCCCGGCCCATTCGCCATCGCCGCTAAGCAACAGGCCCGAATCCATGGCGCGGTGTTCCGGTACGAAAATTCCTTTCGCCGTCGCATCCACGCTACCGGTGCCCTGTAGCCCGATGGTATGCCAATTGTCGTCAAGGGCCAGCTCCACCCTGGGCACGACTACATGATAAAGGCGTGGTTTGTCGCCGCCGCGGTCCACATTGCCCAGTAGGAACCAGTCTCCGTGCGCTGCCCCGGAATTGAATGACCAACGGCCTTCGATTTTGAAGCCACCGCTGACCGGCGTTATCGATCCGCTGGGCGCCAGTGAACCGGGGGTGACGCCATCGGGGCCGTCGCGCCAGACGTCGTCCTGCGCGGCCTCCGGGAAGCCGCCGATGATCCAGTCGTGCGCGGCGGAGACCATCAGCACCCAGCCGGCGGCGCTGCATTGGCGGGAACAGGCGCGGATTATAGCCGCCCCGTGGCGGAAGTCGCAGGCCTCGCCCCCTGCGCGCTTGGGTACCAGCAGGCGGAATAGCCCGGCCGCCCGCATGGCCTCGACGCTGGCGTCGGCGAGCTGCCGCGCCTTATTGCTTTCATCCGAATGCGCGGCCAGCGTGCCTAGCAGGCCGCTGGGGAGGGGGCTTGTCGCCTGGTCCATTACTCAATCTTTCACATAAAATGCCCGGGTCACGAGATCCCCCGGCGGCTTTCACGGTCGGACGGAATGGTAGTTGCCATTGCTGGTGCAAGCAATGCATGGGCAGGCAGCACGGTCAGGCCTTGATCAAAATGGCAGGCGGGACGTTAACCGGGCGGTTTGCGCCAGGCGAGTTCGTCCTCCCGAATGCGCTCAAATTCGGCGTCGGACATGTGCGGCACATTGAAAAAGTCGAGCTTCCAGTCCGGGTTATCCCTCCAACGCTCTGGGAATTGCACCCTCGTCCGCCGCGCGCACATGAGCCCGGTCGTAATGCAGGTGCGATATGACCAGCTCCGGTGCGCCATTGCTTGGCGCGGAATAAATCTTGTGAAAGGCCGCGGCCGGATCCATGGGCGCACCCGGCCCTTGATCACCTTTGTCTAGCTCAATTGGGGCTGCGAACGTGATCACGGCAACGCTGGCCTGGCTAAGCGGTTTATTCAGGGCCCTGAAGGGCACCTCGGAAAGGTGAGCCCACTCGTAAGGCTTCGAATACCCCATGGCACCTACCTGAATGTAGCAGCACCTGCCCACATCTGACCAAGCTACAATCAAAAGAACCTTATGTGGGGCGGGCCAGCCCCCGATCGGACCTACGACAACCTGTAGGCAATGCGCGATCAGCGACGGACAATACCGCATGCTATCCGCTCGCCACCGCCGTTGGCCTTTGCCGGATCCCGAGGCATCTCTGCATGGGAATGGATTATGATAGACCGCCCCATGAGTTGATGCATTGTCAATGATTTGACTTCGATCGCTTTTGTGGCCAAGCCTTTCGTGTCGACCTTCAATTGCGGCAGGTCGCCGGCGGGCTTGTGGCCGTGGCCACCGCCATGACCGTGCGCGCCTCCGCCACCTGCCGGATCAAAATGTCCACCCGCGGCAAGGCCAGAAATGTTTTTGCCACCCTTCATGCCTGACCGGCAGTCCGGGTTCTCGTGGATATGCATTGCATGCAGCCCTGTCGATAAGCCCTTCAGGTTTGGCGTCAATTTAACGCCATGAGGCATCGGTCGAACCTTGATGGTACCGATTACATCGCCTATCCCGTCCGCCGAAATCCGGTGAACGGCTATATCGATGGACGGCGCCATCGTATCATAGCCACGGCCATGGCCGGCGTGCTGGTGGCTCTTGCTGGCTTCCATGGCGCCGACGCCCATTATTTTGACCTGCACGGTGACTTCGCCGGCCTTGGCAAAGCGCAAGGTCATGGGGAAACTTTTACCTTGCTTCAGGGCTTGATTCAGCTTTATCAGCATAACGTGTAGGCTACTTGGCTTTAGTATAATCATGCCGCTGGCCGGCACCTTGACGCCTTTGACTTGGCGCATCTTCATCACGCCGTTTTCCTGTTTGTGGCCATGCAGTTCGGCGCGCTTGGCGACGGCGGTTGCGACACCGATCAGTTCATCGTCGCTGACTCCGCCTTTTATAGTCAGATAGGCCCCACCATTGCGCGGTACGCCAGGGGTGGCGCGGGCCCAAGGATTAACGACAGTGACATCGCCGGCCTTATATTCACCCGCTGGTGCGGACGTGGCAACGGCAAGCGCCAGCGCCAACGCGCCAGCCGTGATCAAAAATTTCATTTCCAGGTGCCTCGTTTGATTCCAAATAGAATGGCTGCGCGCTTATGCACACCACCGCTTCGTGGGGATCATGCGGAGTGAGGCGGTCCGCGCGCTTCCTTGCCCCGTGTCTCGGTGGATGCGTAGATCGAGGTTTGATTTAGACGAATAGTGGACAGGATGGCAGGCGCCGTGGCGGCGCCTGCCATGGTAGCCAGGGCGAAATTACCGACGCAGCCATGACAAATGGTGCAATCGGGATCTTCGTGCCTCCGTTGTGCCGGCAGCGGCGCGCCATCCTGGCCCAGACGAACGGTCTTGTAACCGTCCGGTGTGCAGATTACGGCCGCCCAGTCCGTATCCGCCACTGTCGCCATGGCGGGCATTAAGGTATTTAGGCAAAGCGAAAGTGCCGCGATCAATACGATCGCACGGCGGCTGAGGCCGCAGAGTATGTTTTTGGGTGGCCTGTTCCTCATGGCAAGGACGCAATAGCCCGCGCATAGGACAAATGCAACAATCCCCGGACTAAGAAAGAGCCAGAGAACAGAGAGCAGGCTTGATACGGGGAATTAGCCGTTCAAAACGATCCACAGGTGGAAATTCTAAATAAATTCGGGCACAATAGCGGCATTGTACAAAAGGGGATTTGGCTATGCAGATAACGCCTATTAACGATGCCATCGGCGCCTGTGTGGATGGCGTCGATCTGGCCGCTGGCTTCGATGACGAGACCTTCGCAGCCATGCACAAGGCTTGGCTGGATCGTTGCGTGCTGCTGTTTCGGGGGCAGACGCTAACCCCCAACGGCCTGACTGCGTTCGCCGCCCGCTTTGGCCCGTTGGAGCCGCCGCCTAGCAGTGAAAAGGATCTGCGCGGGGATGCGGGTGCCGACGAGGCGCGTGATATGTGGATCATCTCCAACGTGGTGGAAAACGGCAAAGCTATTGGCGCCCTGGGCGCTGGCGAGGCGGAATGGCATTCCGACATGACCTATCTGGATGTACCCCCCACGGCCTCGGTGCTGTATGGCCACGAAGTGCCCCCTACGGGGGCCAATACCTCGTTCGCCAACATGTATGCGGCATGGGGGCAGATGCCGGCGGACCTGCGGGCCGCCGTCACGGGGCGTCAGGCCTTGCATAATTCCTCCTATACCTCCGCCGGCGAATTGCGCAAGGGGATGGATGACGTCACCGACGTGCGCGCCGCGCCCGGCACGGTGCACCCCATGGTGATCACTCATCCGGAAAATGGGCGCCAGGCGCTGTTTTTAGGCCGGCGCACCAATGCCTATATCAAAGGCATGGAGGTGGCGGACAGCGAGGTGCTTTTGGACCGGATTTGGGATTATGCAGCGGCGGACAGGTTCAGCTATTCCCATCAATGGCAGCCCGGCGATGTACTGATCTGGGATAACCGCTCCACCCTGCATCGCCGCGATGCCTTCGACCCCAAGGCGCGGCGTATTCTGTGGCGCTGCCAGATCGCGGGCACGGCCCTACCGGCGGCAAACGCCGCCTGATCTACGCACCCAAAAGCTACGTCTGCGGCCTTAGCGCCTTCCCTTCCCGGCAAGACTTGCTTCCCGTTGGATGCCGGGACAGTTTCCAGAGCGCGTGGAATGACTGCCTTTTTTAATGCAAGTCAGTAGCCGCCTCGCGAGGTTTGGTAAGGAGCGTTGATGCCGCGTCGAGCGGATGCTGTACAACGTTCGGGCGCCACAACGACATATGGACGATTGGGAGAACTCGGCCTCTGCCCGCCCAGATAGTCGGATAATCTCACGTCTCGATAAACGAGCGCCCGATCAGTTGGCGGTGGATCTGGTTGGTGCCCTCATAGATCTGCGTGATTTTGGCGTCCCGCATATAGCGTTCCACGGCATAGTCCTTGCAATAGCCATAGCCGCCGTACAATTGTACCGCGTCCGTGGTGATCCGCATTGCCACGTCCGAGGCGCGCATTTTCAACATCGAGGCTTCGATACCGATATCCTCCACTCCCGCATCGATCATGGCGCCAACCCGCCATAGCCAGCTTTCGCACAGGGCTAGATCGGTGGCCATGTCGGCCAGCATGAACTGGATACCCTGGAACTCGATGATATTGCGGCCCGACTGCCGCCGTTGATTGATGTAGGCAACCGCGTCTTCAAAGGCGGCGCGGGCGATGCCCAGGGCGTGGGCGGCGATGGAGGGGCGGGATTTGTTTAGGGCGGAAAACAGAATTTTCAGGCCATCGCCAGGCTCGCACAACAGGTTTTCGCGGGGTACGCGGATATCGTCGAAAGCCAGGGAGACGGTGGAGGCGGCGCGCTGACCCATTTTGTCCTCCTTGCTCAGAACCGTCAGGCCTTTCGTCCCTTTTTCCACCAGAACAACGGTAATTGCGGCCTTGTCATTCTCGATTTCCGACCATTTGCCAAACAGCACGTATAAATCTGCATGATCGCCGCTGGTGATAAAGGTTTTGCCGCCGTTGATGACGATATGGTCTCCATCAGGCGTAAAGCGCGTCTTCATGCCGGTCGCGTCGGAGCCGGCGGTGGGTTCTGTGATGCAAAGGGAGACCAGGCCGCCTTCGGAGATTTTCGGCAACAACTGGGTTTTTTGCGAATGGGAGGCAAAATCGACTACGGGCTTGACCGCGTGAAAGGTGGTGCCCCAGACCAATGCGGTGGCGGCACAAGCCTTGGCCATTTCGCGGATTGCTGCCAGATACCCCACATAGGAGGTCTTGGCGCCGCCATATTCGTCGGGAATGAACATACCGTTCAGGCCCAGTTTGTTAATCGCATGCATGTTGTCCCAGGGGAATTCGCCGCTGCGGTCATAGTCCGCCGCCCGGGGCGCCAATTGATCCCGGCACAAGGCACGAACGGCGTCCAGCAGTAGACGCTCCTCCTCCGGTAGATCGAGACCGTTATCGAGTCGCTGCAGCACTTGCATGGTTTTGACCTTATTGGTTTATGCTTTGACCGCCATCCAGGACGATGGTCTCGCCGGTCAGGCTGGGCAAATCTTCGGCGACCAACATGGCGATCAGGCGGGAGACTTCTTCCACGCTGCTAGCCTCGCCCGTGGGTATCCGACGGCGCATGAAAGCTTGGAAACTGTCTTGGGCCATATAATCGGCGTTCAGGTCGGTTTTCACGAAACCGGGCGCCACATTGAGCACGCGGATTTTGTCACGGGCCCATTCCACCGCCAGAGTGCGTGTCAGCGCCCCCAAGGCCGCTTTTGAGCAATTATAGGCCAAGTTGCGCTTGGCGCCCAGGCGGTCAAAGAAGGAGCCCATGTTGATGATCAGGCCGCCACCCTGGGCAATCATGTGCGGGTAAACCTCGCGGCAGGCCAGGAAGGTTCCGGTAACGTTGGTGGCTAGCACAAGTTCGAAATCAGCCTTGGGGACGTCGGCGCTTACGCCTTCCAGATGCAGGCCGGCGTTGTTGATCAGCACGTCGATACGTCCGGCCTGTTTGGCCAGAGCCTTCAGGGCGGCGACGATTTGTGCTTCATCCCCCATATCGCAAACCAGATTGATCAGCTTGCCCGGAACCTCCCGGTCCTCCGGTCCCCGGCCCTTGCGCGATAGACAGCCGATAGTATGGCCGCGGTCCGCCAGCTCCGCAACCAGGCCGGAGCCGATACCCCGGCTGGCGCCTGTTACGGCGATGACCTTGCCGTCAGGCATCGCTAGCGGTCCTTGAATTTCGGGGCGCGTTTTTCCAGGAAGGCATTGGCGCCTTCGGTCGCGTCCTCGCCCTGGAAGGCCAGGGTATTTAAATCTCGTTCCACCAACATTCCCTCCGCGAGGGCGGTGTTGTCAGCCCGCATCACCGCTTCCCTGCCATAACGCAGGACTGGCAGTGAAAAAGAGGCGAACTCGCGGGCATAGGCGATGGCGCCCTCTAACGCCGGTGCGTCGACCAGGCGGTTGATCAGGCCTATGGCGAGGGCTTCCTCCGCCGCGACCATACGTCCGGTCATGACCATGTCCAGGGCGCGCCCCTGGCCTACCAGACGCGGCAGGCGCTGGGTGCCGCCATAACCGGGTATCAGGCCCAGCTTGATCTCCGGCACCCCCAGTCTGGCGTTGGCGGTGGCAACGCGCAGTGTGCAGGCGGTTGCCAGCTCCAGCCCGCCGCCCAGGGCATAACCGTTGATAGCCGCCACCGAGGGGATGGTTAGGCTATCCAGCTTGGCGAAGATATTCTGCCCCAACTCGGTAGCGGCCATGGCCTCGACGATGTTGCGGCCCATGAACTCGGAGATATCGGCGCCGGCGCAAAAGGCCTTATCCCCGGCCCCGGTGATCAATAGGGCGCGAGCATCGGAACCGGCGGCCTCGTCAATGGCGGAGCCAATATCCTTGACCACCTGAACGCTCAAGGCATTCAGGGCTTCCGGCCGGTTCAGGGTGATCAGACCGAATTCTTCGACCCGGGTGTATTCGACGGGCATCGCAGTAATTCCTCCCCATGAAATTTTATGAAGTGTAGATGCGCCCCCGGATCGGAACAAGGCCACTACTTCAGGCCCGCTGCTTATAGCGCGGCGATCTCCCGGCGCAGTTTGGCCAGCAGATCCGCGCTCTTCCTCAGATGCAGCGCTTCGGTGTCCAGGATCGCGGTGAAGGCCCGCTTTTTCGTGGCCATGGCATCAATGCCATCCGCCGCGTCCGCCAACTCGGCGCAACTGATGACGATGTCTATCAACCGCTCGGCACCATGCAGGCGGCCCCACAAATAGTCGTTTTCCCGATTCCGGCGGCTAAAAAAAGCGGCAAAATGCCCCAAGCCAATACCCTTTAAAATCGCCTCTTCCCCACTCCGGTTCAGGCTGACGGCGTCATCGGGGGAAATCCGGTCCACACGAATTTCATCGAATTCCCCGATATCGCGCCACGACGTAACCGTGAATGCCAGCACATCCCAAAAGGCGAACCCGACGAAGCTGTTCAACAGGGTTTGTTGCGCCTCTGCGGGCAAATCGGCATTGGCTGTTTGATCCAACATATGGTCAACCTGCCGGCCCAAACCGCTCAAGCCAAAATCATCTGTCACCAAGCCGATCAGGGCGCCAATATTGTCTGCCCGGCCCTCCTGGATGGCGATCGCCATGTCCCGGCAACGGCGGCTCAACACTTCGGCGTCGCGGCAGCGCCGCAGATCTTCCAGCAGATCATAGATGCGGCCCTTCGTACGATCCAACGCGGCGGCGGTTTCGCTGGTGCGAAAGGTGTCGTAGATTTCGTTTAGCCCGCGCACCACGAAACGTAAACGGCGGGCGCGGTAATCAACATCAAGGCCGCGCATAAATGCCCCTTGGGCGACTTCGTCGCCGCCGCCTTTCTGGGGATAGACCCCAGCTTGGCTAGCCCAGTTCCGCAGCCGCTCGGTCCAACCGTCGATGGCGGTCCGGTCCGCCCGGCGCTGCGCGCCACTGGCCAGAATTGTCGCTAATTGCTCGATCACCGCTTCAATCCGGAGACGCATATAACCCTCGTAGGCATAACCGGATCTTTCCGCAGCTAACCGGCCAGCCGCGGCGCGCCATTCGGAAATATGCGCGGCGTCGGACTGGCGCGCGATGGTATCTCCAATGACCTCGGCCACCAAGGCATCGATCCGCGGCAGGGCGCTATCCAACACGGTTTTCAAGCGGCGGACGCGTACATTAAAACCATGTATCCAGTCTAATTCGTCGCGGATCGGCTCGTTTCGCGGAATATCCGACAAGGCGCCCTTCAGGGTTCTCAGCATGCTGGGCGGCCGGCGCGGGTCGGCGCTTCCCGCTTTTTCGGGGACCGGATCAATATAGACCAGACGGCGGTCCACCTGGCGATGGGCGGGGCGCTGTTTGATGGATTCGATGGCCTGGGCAAAGGGTTTGTTGTTTAGTACGCCGCCGTCGATAAAGGCCGTATCCTCGGGGTTCTGACCGGCGGCATCATAGGCGGCAAAATTGTTGGCTAAAAACTTTTCCCGCCCGCCCCAGCGCGCCCTGCGGCGATCTACGAGGCGGTCAATCTCGGCAATCCGGGCCGGGGGAAAAGCGCCGGGGAAAGACGAGGTCGCCCGCGCGGCAAAAACTAAGGCCGGCAGATCAGGTGCGTCAAAATCGGTGGTCATGTTGCCATTGGTGGAGTAGCGGTGGCGAAACCGTAGGGTATGGCGATGTTCCCGCTCGGTAATCACACTCGGGTCATGCAGGGGGATGCGCTGGTCGTAGCCAAAAAAATCAGTCAACGTGACATATAGATCCAACCATTGCCCCGGCGGCGTCAACGATGCGTGGAGACGGTTGCCGGCATAGCCCATGGCCGCCATGCCATCGTACAGGGCATCGCACAGGGCTGCGCCGCCGAACGGCGGGCGAAACCAGCGCGAGCGGATGAACAGCGATAGCTTGTCCCGCATTTCCTGGTCAGGGGCCAGAAGGGCCAGCTTTCGTTGTGAAAGACCCCAACGCAGAACCGGCCGTAAAATCCATTTGCTCCACATCGATGCTCGGCGGTCCGGCGCTAGCAATTCGGAGATATCTGCCTTGTTCAGCCACATATCGCGCAAGGGATCGAAGGCCAGATCCAGGGCCAGCGCCCGGGCCAGCAGAATACCGTTGATGCCGCCCGCCGAAGCGCCGGCGATGACGTCCACGACAACGTGTAAATCCAGCTGCCGGCCGACATCGCGCAGCAGGTCTAGATAGACTGTTTCCGTATCTGTGAAATCGCTATTGGTGGCCCGCCCACCCGCCTCCGTGCCGGCTTGATGGTCGGCCGAGGCGCGAGTCAGTTTCAGGATCTCCTTGCTGACGCCGTGCATGTAGACGGCCAGCGAAACACCGCCGTAACAGACCAGGGCCAGACGCAGTTCCTTTTCCCGCATAAGTACGCGTACCTAGGGCCGAATGCCAAAATGTTGGGGTCCCATCAACTGCGGTAACAGCGGCTGCACCAAACGAATCCAATCGCACAGCATGGGCCGGGTCTCGCGCGGGTCAATCAGTTCGTGGAAATTATAGGATTCTGAACGGGGGAAAGGCGATAGCCGGGCCGCCAATTCATCCTCCAGCTCCTTGCGCTTGGCCTCTGGATCCGCCGCTGCGGCAATCTCGCGTCCAAAGGCGACGGCAACGCCGCCCTCCAGAGGCAGGGCGCCCATCTCGGCCGAGGGCCAGGCCAGGACATAGGCATCGGGTCCGTAATGGGCCGCTGACGCAACGCCATAATTTTTGCGCACCAGGACCGCGGCCCAGGGCGCTGAATAGGTTGCCGCAGCCAGCACTGCGGAAGTGCCATAGCGGATCGCGCCACCGCTTTCGGCCTCCGGCCCGATCATGAATCCCGGTTCGTCTATTAACGAGATCATGGGCAAGTGAAAGGTGTCGCAAATTTCAATAAAGCGGCGGACTTTTTGGGCGCCCTCTGATGTCATGGCGCCGGCATAGAATCGGCCATCGTTGGCTAGAATACCGACGCTTTGACCGTTCATGCGGGCCAGGCCGGTGATCTGACCGGGGCCGTATTTGCGCCCCATCTCGAAGAACGAACCCACATCCGCCACCGCCGCGATCAATTTGCGCATATCAAACGCTTTGCGCCGATTGCGCGGGATGATGCCGGCCAGTTTTTCCTCCACCCTGTCTGACGGATCGTTGGTATCGACGATGGGCGCCAGTTCCCAGACGTTCTGCGGCATGTAACCGAGGAAGGTACGGATCTGGGCTAAGGCCTCGGCCTCGGTTTCGGCCACTGCGTCGACCACGCCATTCGCGGCATGCACCGCAGCGCCGCCCAATTCCTCCTTGCTCATGGAGATGCCTAGGGCGCGTTCTACCACCGCCGGCCCGGCGATCAGGATTTGCGCCGTATCCCGGCTCATGGTGACGAAGTGAGAGGCCACCAGACGCGCCGCCGGCAGGCCCGCAACCGGCCCCAGGGCGGCCGAGGCGACGGGTACCATGGCCATGGCTTCCGCCACGGATTTAAAGCGCGGCGCCGCCGCGACACTTTCGCCGACCGGGCCCCCGCCTTTTTTGCCACTGGCGCCCAGGACAGAGCCACCACCACCCTCGTGCAGGCGTATTAGGGGGACCTTGTAGCGGCAAGCCAGTTCCTCGGTGTAGACGCTTTTCCGCAGACCCGCGACCGTGGGCGAGCCGCCGCCGATGGTGAAATCCTCGCCGCCAACAATGCAGGGCCGCTGGTTGATCTGGGCAAAGCCCAGGATGAAGTTACTCGGTGTGAAGCCGGTCAGATTGTCGTGTTCGTCTTTTTCCGATCCACCGGCACCCATGCCGGTTTCCTTGAAGCTGCCGGGATCGATCAAGCCATCTATGCGTTCCCGCAAGGTCATTCTGCCCTTGGCGTGGTGGCGCGCTACGGCTTCTGGGCCGCCATGCTGCTTGGCCATGGTGCGGCGCTGGTGGATCTCTGCTATTTCCTTATCCCAACTCATGGAACGGCAACTCCTATGCAAATCGATTGGCCGGCATGGTACAGCGCCTGGGGGTTCCGATGCCACCATGCCTTTACACGAATTGGGAATGCTTCATTCTTGATTATCTAAACCCCCATTTTCTAGATGAACCCGATATTTCGTGCGATGACAACAGGAATCTACTATAAGAATCAATGTCATATACACATCAGAATGGACGCGCTCCGCACCGCCCAGCGGGTGAAAGCAGAAAGTCCCCTTTGCGGACCGTAGACGCCGTATCGCAAGGACCTGCATAGGCTGTTCACGATGTTGCAGCTGACAACAGGGTGTGGTGCCGCCGAAAATTTTGACTAAATCGACACTCTGAACAGTAGACCATGGCGTGGGCCCCCGGCCGCCGATTACGCCAGTCCAGCGAGGAAATAAAAACCAGTCTATACTGGTCTCTGGTATTTTCGGGGAGTGGTCATGGACTGGCAGGAAGAACGTGATGAATTGTACCGTCGGCAGGCGCTGGCGGAAAATTTGGGTGGCGAAGACAAGATCGAGCGGCAGCATAAGGGAGGCCGTTTGACGGTGCGGGAGCGGATCGACCAGATCCTCGATGCGGGAAGTTTTCAGGAAATAGGTGGCTTGGCCGGCGCCTATGAATACGACGAGAATGGCAACATCACATCCCATTCGCCGACCAACTGCGTTATGGGCCGGGGCCGGATCGATAGCCGGCCGGTGGTTATATCCGGTGATGATTTTACCATACGTGGCGGCTCGGCAGACGCCACGATCGCGACAAAGGCGCAATATCCCGAAAACATGGCACAGGAGTTACGCCTGCCGATCATTCGCCTGATCGAAGGTTCGGGCGGCGGCGGTTCGGTCAAAACCATCGAGACCAAGGGCCGGGCCAATCTGCCGGGTGGCATGGGTACGTCCTCCGGCTTCAATCTGTTGGCCGAAAATATGGCGGCGGTACCGGTGGTGGGGCTCGGCCTGGGTTCCGTCGCGGGCCTGGGCGCCGCGCGCCTGGCGGCCACCCACTATTCGGTGCTGGTCAAGGGTATCGGCGCCATGTTCGTAGCCGGCCCGCCGGTGGTGAAGCATATTGGCGAGGATTTGGACAAACAGGAATTGGGTGGCCACGCCATTCAGACGGCCGCGGGCGGCGTGGATCACGCCGCGGATAGCGAAGCGGACGCGTTCGAGTGCGCTCGCCGCTTTCTCTCGTATCTGCCGTCATCGGTCTATGATTTGCCGCCGCGCGGGGCGCAAAATGACGACGCGGACCGCCAGGACGAGGTGCTGGACAGCATCATTCCGAAGAACAAGCGCAAGGTCTACCGCATGCGCAAGATAGTCGAGTCCCTGGTCGATCAGGGTTCGTTCTTTGAAATGGGCCGCATGTTCGGGCGATCCGTCATTACCGGCTTTGCCCGCCTGGATGGCTGGCCGGTGGCACTGATGGCCTCGGATCCGCATTTCTATGGCGGCGCCTGGACGGCGGATGCCTGCCTGAAGGTGATCCGCTTTATCGATATGGCCGAAACCTTTCACCTGCCGGTGGTCTATCTGGCAGATTGCCCAGGCTTCCTGGTCGGTAGCGTGGCGGAGCGGACGGCCACCATCCGCCACGGTGTTCGCGCCATGGCGGCAGTCAATCAGTCCACCGTGCCCTGGTGTTCGATCATCGTACGCAATTCCTTCGGCGTAGCCGGCGGCGCCCATCGGCCTGTCGGGCGCTATTCTGTGCGTTATGCCTGGTACACGGCGCGTTGGGGTTCATTGCCCCTTGAAGGCGGGATCGAGGCGGCGTATTCCGCCGATATCGAGGCCGCGGATGACCCAACAGCCAAGCTGGCGGAAATCGAGGATCGGCTGCACCGGCTGCGTTCGCCCTATCGTACGGCGGAGACATTCTGGATCGAGGATATTATCGAACCGCACCGTACCCGGCCACTATTATGCGAATTCGCCAATTTGGCCGCCCCGTTACGGACGCCGGGGCCGGTGAGTTTCGGCATGCGGCCTTAGCTCTGTTCCTTCACGCCAGTGCGCCATGGCGCACTGGCGTGAAGGATAACCCCTAACCACCGTTTAGGCGCCAATCGTAGGTGGAGTGGTCGAAGCGGTCGTGCTGGATCAGCTTTTCGGCCAGGGCGGGAGCGGCGTAATGGCGCAAATGGGCCAGAACGCTAGCCTCATCGCCGCCGAAGTCCGCGGCGAACCAGTCGTAGATGCTGGAGATCACCAGCTCCCCATCCTCAAAGCGCGCGCCTCTAGTGTGGTTGATAAAGTCCCGCGCGGCGGTGTCTAGGCAGGCCTCCATGGTATTCGCCACATAGGCCTTGGCGCCAAGATTTGGGCAGCCCAGGGAGGCGCAATTTAGGGCGTAATGGATACGCGGGTCGCGCCATAGGGGGCGCAGGATGCGGTGTTCAATATCATTCAAGCTGATGGCTTCGCCCTCGATCCGCAGCAGTTGCTTATCCCACGGGCCGAAGTTGAAAAAGCCGGGCGAAATATTGATGTCCATGATGGAAGCGACGGGGCCGTTATCCAACACCACCTTGACCGTCAGGGCGTTGTACAGATTGATCCAATAAGCCTGTTGCTGGGCCCGCTTGTACGTGCTGATCGGCAGGGCCGCCAGTTTGGCGACGAATTGATCCAATTCGGTCCGTCCGGCGGCGCTGACCGTGCCGTAGTGGAACAAGCTGATGCCCTTGGGCGAGGGCACCAGATAGCTTTGCAACAGATTGTTCCAGGGCGTGAAATCAATTTCGGCGGCGTTAGTCTCGTCCGCCGCCTGCCAGCGGGGCCAGGGGTCGGCGCTGGGCGCCGCCAATGCTTCGAACGAGCAAAATCCTGAAAGCGCGGCCAGCCAAATGGCCGCGGTAATGGCCGCGAGCAAAACCAGTCCTATTCGGTATCCATGCAGTTTCATGGCCCAGCCTCGCTGGTTGCTCGTTTCCGGGCGCGGGCTTCACGATGCGCGATGTAGGTGGCGGAGGTAACGATAATACCGCCCCCCACCCAGGTCCAGAGGTCCGGTTCCTCGCCAAATACATAATATCCTAACATCGTGGCCCAGACCAATTGCAGGAATGTTATGGGTTGCAGGGCCGTGACTTCGGCGCAACGAAAGGCCTGGGTCATGGTCAGATGCCCCACCGTGGCCAGCGCTGCGACGGCGAACAGCCAGATCATTTCCTCGCCGGTCGGCGTGTGCCAAACGTGAAGAGCGGGCGGCAATAGAGCTAAGGTGACAAAAATGCCCGTGGACAGGACAATGGCGCCGTTATTTTCGGTTTCGGTCAGTTTCTTGGCCATAAGGAGCGAGGCGGCGAACAGCGGCGCCGCAATTAACTGGGCAATGGCGCCCAGGTCGATTGATACCAGGCCCGGGCGCAGGATTACCAGGGCGCCGGCGAAACCGAATACCACTGCGCCGATGCGGCGCAGATACAACTTCTCGCCAAGGAACAGCGCGGCGCCGATGGTAGCGAATAAGGGTGCTGTGAAGCCGAGGGCGGTAACTTCTGCCACCGGAATGTGGGCCATGGCATAAAACCACAGTCCGACGCCAATGGCATGCACCAAACCGCGCGAGGCATGCAGTCCATAGTGCCGCGGCTGGTTGCGGTGGCTCTTCGCTTCCCGCAGCAGAACGGGCAGCAATAGAATTAGCGCGATGGCATATCGCAGAAAGGCCAATTGCACCGGATGTAAGGAGCCGCCCAAATGGCGCACCACACCGGTGACGCCAACGAATATGAGGCCGGTCAGAAACATCCAGGCGATGCCCTTGGCGTTGCCGCCGCTGTCGGCAAAGATCGCGCTCAACCTGGACATCTAACCGCATCTCTCCACCCTGCCGCGCAGCATGCGCATTGATCGATAAGGAATAAGCAGCGGTATATCATCAAGGCTGTTAACAATGTTGTGAAAACCTTTGCAGAGGAGAGGCATATGACCGAGAGCGAGACGTATAAAAAGGGCCGCGAAATCCGCCGCCAGTTGATGGGTGATGCCATGGTCGAAAACATGGCGACGACCACCTACAACAATCCCACCATGGAAAAATTCGGCCAGTACGCTTCCGAGGCGATCTTCGGCATGCTCTGGGCCCGGCCAGGCCTGGATCTCAAAACCCGGACCCTGATTTGCGTTATCTCGGACACCTCAACTGGCCGCTGGCCGGAACTGGAACTGCACCTGCGCATGGCTTTGCGGCAAGGCTGGACCGAGGATGAGCTGGGCGAAGTGCTGCTCCATCTGGCCGGTTATATCGGCGTGCCCTCGGTGCGCGAGGGCATGATCATCGCCAATAAGGTCTTCACCGATATGGCCACCGAGGGCGAGGGCGGCTAATATCTAGAAACTCAAAATTTGGGAGGATGCATTATGCCGAAGTGGATCGATCATATAGTGGTTCGGGTCAAGGATCTTGACCAGAGCCTTAAGGACTATGAAACCAAGCTTGGTATGAAGGCGAGCAAGGGGCCGGATGAAATACCCAGCATGGGCATGACGCGGGCGATTTTACCGCTGGGTGACGAGGGACGTTTTATCGAGCTGGCGGAACCCTTGGGTGAGGGTGGGGCCATTGCCGGTGCGCTCGAACGATACGGCGAAGGGGTGCATCTGGTCGCGCTGGCGGTCGATAATCTGGCGGAAGCTACGGCCGAGATGAAAGCCAACGGCGCGCGGATCATTGAATCCGGGACCCAGGTATTCGTGCATCCCCGCGACGGCCACGGTGTGATGTATCAGCTGATCGAACGCGCATAATATTTTACCGGCCGGGGTCTGTTTCCTCATGTAATTGTCGTCGAAGGTCAGGGTTTCTGGCGCTATGCGGTTTCGTCAGGGCGCCCGCTTCCGGCTGTCTTCCTTGCTCTAGCTTTCGCCAGCAGGCCGGGCGCTACTCTTACCGACTCTTTAGCGCTGTGCCGCAGCGATGCGGTCTTGAATCCGGTCAACATCCGGGGTCCGGAGGAGGTATACGGCTTCCGGTTCCGTGAGGACTTTGAGGCCGTAACCGGAGACGTCGCGCCAGTATTGTTCGGGTTCTTTACCGTGTTTCTCCCGCAGTTTCCGTAACGTATCCTGCGTCAAGGCGATATGGTGGCTATCCCCGCTTTACGTCAAGGTCGTCATCAAAACAATCGCGCCGCCGTTTGCTTCAACATGGCCGCGCAGATTTGCCAGCGTGCCGCCCATGCCGACATGATCGTCGACAAGAAAAATAGTGGCGCTTATGCTCAACGGGGCCAGTCAAAATAGCAGGTCGAGCTAGACGCTCAAACCTGTGGCCCGCGTATGACCGGCTAGGCCGTGTGCAAATATGTCGGGGATGATATTTCTACCACGGGCTCCAATGGCATACACTGGCAGGAGAA
>Ga0310124_10000568_pt1 | contig 25825 bp, 24 predicted proteins | sample CB11b_AW_Bot5_MG_FD_203507 | JGI IMG/M metagenome (GOLD analysis project Ga0310124, IMG submission 203507) | Marine microbial communities from Western Arctic Ocean, Canada - CB11b_AW_Bot5 | ecosystem: Environmental > Aquatic > Marine > Oceanic | place: Canada: Western Arctic Ocean | collected...
CGGGATCGTGCGAAACGAGAACGCCGGCCGACGCGTCTTGCGCCTGGAGTACGAGGGATACGAGCCGCTGGCGCTTCGAGCGTTCGAGCAGATCGGGACTGAAACGGCTAGTCGGTGGGACGTGCGTGTGGCGTTGCATCACCGATTGGGCACATTACAGATCGGTGAAGCGAGCGTCATGATTGCCGCCGCTTCTCCACATCGCGCCGATGCCTTCGCCGCCTGCCGCTACATCATCGAGCGGGTCAAGCAGATCGTGCCAATCTGGAAACACGAGTTCTTTGAAGGGGGCGACGTCTGGATCGAAGGGACCACCGCCGACCCTGATGACGACGCCGCTCGGCAGAACGCAGTACGGGTGGCCGGTGAGTGAACCGGCGAGCAGCATTCGTGTGAACGTCCGGCTGTTCGCCAGGCTGAAGGACATTGTCGGCACGGGGGAGCTGGCGCGACAGACCCCAGCGCCAGCTACGGCACGGACTGTGTGGGAGACGATGGTCAACGAGTTCGCCGAGTTGCGAGACTACGAGGCCTCGATCTCCGTCGCAGTCAATGAAGAGTATTCGCGGATGGACGTCGCGGTCGCCGACGGCGACGAGGTCGCGTTTCTACCGCCCGTCTCCGGCGGCTGACCAACGGCAGGGCGCGCGACAATGCGCGCCCCGCGGCCCCGGAGTGGGGCTCTCAGGGGTCCCCGCGGAGCGGCCGCGGGGGGGTTCGGGGCACAGCTCCAACTAATTACTGACTACAGACTAACCATGTTCGACAAGCTGCAAAACATCGACACCCGGTACGACGAGCTGATGGCGCTTGTGAGCGACCCTTCAGTGCAGGCCGATCAGAACCGGTATCGTGAGTACTCGAAGGCGCTCTCCGACATCCAGCCAATCGTGGACAAGTTCCGCGAATACAAAGCGGTGGTCAACGAGATCGCCCAGGCCCAAGAGCTCGCCGACGGCAACGACGCCGAGATGCGGGAACTCGCCGAACAGGAGCTCGCCTCGCTGAGTGAGACCCGTGACGCGCTGCTGGCCGACATCAAGATTTTGATGGTGCCGAAGGACCCGAATGACGAGAAAAACGTCATGCTGGAAATTCGGGCCGGGACCGGTGGGGACGAAGCAGGGCTCTTCGCGGGCGATCTGTTCCGGATGTACGCCCGATTCGCAGAACGACACAAATGGAAGGTGGATGTCATGTCCACCAGTGAAACCGGCGTCGGTTCCATCAAGGAAGTCATCGCACTGATAGAAGGCCGACAGGTGTATAGCCAGCTGAAATACGAGAGCGGCGTCCATCGGGTGCAGCGGGTACCGGCCACCGAGGCCAGCGGCCGTATTCATACCTCGACCGCAACGGTTGCCGTTCTCCCCGAAGCGGAAGAGGTCGACATCGCGATCGAAGACAAGGACCTGCGCATTGATACCTTCTGCTCGAGCGGACCCGGTGGCCAGAGCGTCAACACGACCTACTCAGCCGTGCGTATCACGCACCTGCCCAGCGGTCTGGTGGTCTCTCAGCAGGACGAGAAGTCGCAGATCAAGAACAAGGCGAAGGCGATGAAGGTGCTGCGCGCCAGACTCTATGAATTGGAAATGCAGCGACAGCACGACGAGATCGCCCAGGACCGCAAGAGCCAGGTGGGCACCGGTGAGCGCTCCGAAAAAATTCGCACCTACAACTTCCCACAAAACCGAATAACCGACCATCGAATCGGGTTCACCACCCACCGCCTGACCGAGATGCTCAATGGCGATTTGACCGAGATAGGCGAAACGCTCACCGCCCACTTCCGGGCCGAGCTGCTCAAGGACGTCGAGCCGGTCCTGGGCGGTTGACGCGGACCTCCTCACACTCACAGCACATGGCGACACTCCAGGACTGGGTGTCGGCCGCCTGTCACCGGCTGAGGGCCGCCGGTATCGACGGGCGGGACGCCCCGTTCGATGTGGAAGTCCTGGCGCGGCACGCGCTCGGGTGGACCCGCGCGCAGTGGTTGTCTCGACTGCGAGACCAGGCACCGGACACGGCCGGCGGGATCGACGCCCTGGTCGGCCCGCTCATCGACCGCCGATGTCGACGGGAGCCAGTGGCTCTGATCACTGGCGTCCGAGAGTTCTGGGGCCTGGACATGGTCGTCACCCCGGATGTCCTCATCCCCCGACCGGAGACCGAGCTACTCGTAGAGATCGCGCTGGCCCGACTGGCAGACCCCAGTAGACCGTGGGTGATCGCCGACGTTGGCACCGGCTCCGGATGTGTGGCGGTGGCCCTCGCCACCGAGCTGGGGCAGGCCCGCGTGGTGGCCACCGACATGTCGCCGGAGGCGCTGGCGGTGGCCGTGGGCAACGCGGCCCGGCACGGGGTGAGCGACCGGGTCGCGTTCCACGAAACACGGTTCCTCAACGGGGCGCCGGGTCCCTACGACCTGGTTGTCTCGAACCCGCCCTACATACCGGACACCGACCTCGCGGCACTGGCGCCCGAGGTGGCACGACACGAGCCGCGGTCGGCTCTGAGCGGGGGCAAAGATGGACTCGACCCGGCACGCGCACTCCTGCCCGCCGCCTCCGATCGTCTACGCGAGGGTGCCTGGATCGTGATGGAGATCGGCGTGGGTCAAAGCCAGTCGGTCCGCGACATCGCCAGGGGCGCGGCTCTAGAGGTCGTAGAGATTCGTCCTGACCTGCAAGGCATTCCGAGAGCGGTCGTCATGCGGCGCGTCGCCGGATCGTAACCGTCCGCCACCTGCACGGTCCGCCGCGGACCCACCGGCGCCACGGTCCTGCGCCAGTGATAGACTCGCGCACGCAGAACCGAGGAGCACGCGCTCATGGCCGACGACTGTCTGTTTTGCAGGATTGCCAGCGGGGACGTGCCGGCGACGATCGTGCACGAGGACGATCAGGTGCTGGCTTTCGAAGACATCTCTGCCCAGGCGCCGTTCCATGTGTTGGTCATCCCCCGCCGGCACATCTCCACGTTGAACGATTTGCAAAATGGTGACGAGACGCTCGTCGGCACGATCGTCGCCACCGCCGCCAAAATCGCGAAGGAACATGGACACGCGCAGGACGGCTACCGCACGGTGTTCAACTGCAATCGTGGCGCCGGACAGACAGTGTTCCACATCCACCTGCACCTGCTGGCGGGCCGCAACCTGACCTGGCCCCCCGGCTAAGCCTGACGCGATGCGACCACGGCTGGGAGCTCCTCTAGGCTCGTAATGACCGCGACGTCGTGCGCTTCGGCCCGCTCCTGACCGGACCGGTCCAGCAGGACGGCTTGCATGCCCAGGTCGCGAGCGCCGGCCACATCGTGGCTGAGGCTGTCGCCGACCATCATGGCGTCGGCGGCGGCCACGCCCAGTTCGCGCAGTGCCGCTTCGAAGATGCTGGGGTGCGGTTTCATGTACCCGTGGTTCGCGGAGGAGACCGCGCCGGCAATCAACGCGTCGAGGTCGAAATGGTTCTGAAAGGCATCGAGGCACCGGTGGGTGTTGGAAATCAGTCCGAGACGTAGCCCGCTGGCGTGGAGCTGTCGTAACGCCGGCTTGACGTCCGCATACAACGAGAAATGGCGACAGACAGCCCACTCGTCGTAGATTTCCTGCGCGCACGCTTCAAGACCGTCTCCCCGCCCACCCATCTCTTCGATGACCCGGCGACCGAAACTCACGAACATCTCCGCTCGATACGTAGCGTCCTCGCCCACCTCGAGCTCGCGAGAGGCCGCCACAACCGCCTCGTCGAACCGGGCGATGTCCACCGCCAGTCCGTGCCGCTGGCAAAACGTCCGGTAGCCTTCGGCGTCGAAGGTGGGACCCGGATGAATCAGGGTGAAGTCGACGTCGAAAAAGACCGCCTTGGTGGTGGTCACGACCCCTCGTAAGGACCGGCGATGACGATCGCGGCCCGTTCAGGGAGCAGAGTTCGCCGCGCGGCATCAGCGACCGCCTCAACCGTCACCGCGTCTACCATCCCCGGCAGGGTGCGGTCGTGGTCAAGTCCCAGCCCGAACTCCTCCGTCGTCTGGAGGAATCTCGCGATACCCGGGTTGGTTTCGAGCGACCGAGGGATGGAGCCAACCAGATACCGCTTGGCGCTCGTCACTTCATCGTCAGTGGCGCCATCCCTTGCCATGCCGATCACCTCCGCCTCGATCAACTCCAACGCCCGGTCGACATTGTCGGCCTTGACCCCGGCACGGACGAGCAACGGCCCGGCGATGTGACCCGCTTCGAACATGCTGCCAGCGTAGTAGGCCATCCCCTGCCGCTCACGGATGCTCCGCCCCAACCGTCCGCCGATGCCGAACTGGCCCAGCACGTTGTTCATGACCCAGTAGGCATAGAACGCCGGGTCCGAACGCACAATCGTCGTGAACCCGTAGACGATGTCGGCCTGCGCTTTGGCGGGCATTGGGATGACGAGCCGTCGGCGCGACGGAGCCACCGGTGGCGGCAGCCGCGACCCCGGTGCGCCGGAGTCCAGACGCTCGTTCATCAATTCATGCAACGTGCTCATGAGCGGGTCAGCGGCCCCACGCCAGGCCCCGAAGACGCGGGTGACCGCGGACACGGCTCCCGAGACCGAGATGTCGCCGACCAGCACCACTGTCAAGCGATCGGGCGTGAACCGCGCAGCGTGGAACTCGAGCAGCTGGGTGCGACTGATCGACGACACCGTCGCAGGCGATCCTTTTGGCCGGCGCCCGTAGGGGTGGTCCTCTCCATAGAGCAGCGGCATCACCGCTTCCAGCGCCCGCGTCGCTGGACTGTCATCGTCCTGACGGAGCCTGGTCAGAAGCTGGCCGCGGCAGATGTCCGTGTCGGCGTCTGAACACGCTGGCGCCCGCAGCATATCGCCCACCAACTCCAGCATCGTCTCGACATCCTCGGCGAGACAATCGCAGGTGAGGGCCGTCGTGTGCCGCGACACGGTGATGGACGGCGACACACCGTGCAGGTCGAGGACGTCCGCCACCTCGTCGCCGGTCCGGGCGCCGGCGCCACGGTCGAGCACCCGCGAGAGGAGGTGCGCCGCGCCCTCCTCGCCCATCGGATCGCACAGACTCCCGCTGGACATGGCGGCACTGATGGTAACGGCCGGCTGGGTGGGCGTCTGCTTGACGATCAGCGTGACCCCGTTGGCCAGCTGTTCACGGACCGGGGCCAAGCCGAGCGTCGGGGTCATGCCGGTCGGAACCAGCCTACGGTTCGATTACTGGTGGCTAAGTAGCGGGCGGCAACCCTGGCGACATCGTCGGACGACACCTCGGCGATTCGTCCCGGCAGCTGAGCCAGGAGGCGGGCACCGGCCACCGTCTCGAAGAAGCCGATCTGGTGTCCGATGTTCGTGATGCTGTCGTTTTCCAGCACGATCCGGGCGCGTAGCTGTCGCTTGGCTCGCTCCACTTCGAGTTCGCTCACCCCGTCGTCACGCGCCGAATCGAGCGCGGCCAGTGCCGAATCTCGCAACTCGTCGAGCGGGACCCCTTCGCCGGCCGTCGCCGACACCATGAACAGAGACGGATCGGCGGTGGCGACGAACAACCCACTCACCGCAGCCGCACGACCGCTATCGACCAGCGCTCGGTACAAACGGGCCCGGCGCTGCGGCGTGGGGCCGCTGAAACTGGACCACAGGTTCAGCCCCTTCGCGCCGGTCAATGCGGCATCGAGCACCAGCATCGGCGCGAAGTCGGGATCAGTCGCGGCGGGCGAGTGATACGCCACTTTCACATAGCCGGTCGCGCCCTCTCGCACAATCTCCAGGCGCCGCTCACCGGTCTGATCCGGTTCGGTCGTCCGCACGCGCGACGGTTCCGGGCCAGCACTGATGCCACCGAATCGTCGCTCGACCTGGCGCAACGCGTCGTCCGCCTCGACGTCACCGACGATGACCAGGGTGGCGTTGCCCGGCGTGTAGTAGCGCCGATAGTGGCCGTGCAGGTCGTCCCGACTCATCGCGTGGAGATCGCCGACCCAGCCAATGGTCGGGTGGCGATACGGATGCGCCTTGAACGCGGTGGCGGTCACCTCGATGTCGAGCAGATGGTCAGGGTCGTTCTCGCCTCCCTGCAACTCGGACACGATGACCGAGCGCTCAGACTCAGTCGCCGCCGTGTCATACAGGCAGCGATCCATCCGCTCCGCCTCCATGAACAACATCTGGTCGAGCGCGTCCTTGGTCGCGGTGGCCATGTAGGTGGTCTGGTCGACCCAGGTATACCCGTTCCAAAAGCCGCCGAACCGGTCGATGAACTGTTTGAAATCGTCTGGCGGTATGCCGGTCGTCCCCTTGAAGTTCATATGCTCGACCCAGTGCGACACCCCTGTCAGCCCGGGGCCCTCGTCTTTCGACCCCACCCGGTACCAGCACCACACCGACACCAGTGGGGCCGTGTGCATCTCCACCACCCGCACCTGTAGACCGTTGTCGAGCACGGCCTCACGGGGTAGGGGAAAGAGGCCGTCCTGTGGAGGGGCCGGGGTGGACACGATAGCGATTATACGTGGCGTCGCTGGACGCAAGCCTGGACCAGTCCCCTCGGTAGGGGACAGGTCCGTCACCGGCCCTGATAGTCGATCGCGTGCGGCTCTGGTAGTGTCGAGCTCACAGATGACGCCTCTCCTCGCCCCCGGTATCGTCGCCCTGCTGGTGGTCTGGATTGTGGTGTCGGACCGTGGTCGGCGGCGCGCGTTGCTCAAGCGCTTCCGGTCGGAGTGGGGACGGGTCTCGACCCAGGAACGCGATTTTGCCGCGATCGCGCTGTACCACCGGACCATGCAGGCCGGCGCAAAGGGTGACGACCTGGTCTCGGGCACCAGCTACTACAAGGATGAGCGGTCCTGGCGATTGTCCGGCTCTGCGAAGACCAGCGGCCGCAGCTCTTCTTGTTTGACGCACTGTTCCGGGGTACCAGCACGACCGAACGTATCGCCGCGGCAGACGCGATGCTAAGTACACTGATCGAGCGCCCGGAACACGACGACTCCGACGCACCGAGTCCACGCGTCGTGGTGGTCGCGACGCACGACCGCGAGTTGATCCGGCTGTTGGATCGGCAGTACGCCGCCTATCACTTCACCGATACCGTCGGCTCAGGCGGGCTGTCGTTCGACTATCGCCTGCGCGAAGGACCCGCCGTATCTCGGAACGCCGTGGCGCTGCTGGAAGCCTGTGGTGCGCCGGCTCGTGTCGTGCGCCGCGCCGAAGCGCGGCAGGCCGACCTCGACAGAGTCGCCACAAGATAGGCGCTACAATGGGTGTTTTGACGCCGCGTGGCGTCTATGCCAATGCCTGACTGGAAGACAACTCTCAATCTGCCGCGCACCGCCTTTCCGATGAAGGCGAACCTCCAGACGGCAGAGCCAGCCATCATCGCGCGCTGGAACGAGATGGGGCTGTACGAACGCATCCGCGAATGGCGGTCAGGAGCCAAGCCGTTCGTTCTGCACGACGGGCCTCCGTACGTCAACGGTCCGATCCATATCGGCCATGCGCTGAACAAGGTCTTGAAGGACATTATCGTCAAGTCAAAGACGATGGCCGGCTTCGATGCGCCCTATGTGCCTGGATTCGACTGCCACGGCTTGCCGATCGAACTACAGGTCGAAAAAAAGCTTGGCAAAAAGAAGCGTGAGATGAGTGTGGCGGACTTTCGGCGCGCGTGCGCGGAGTATGCGCAAAAGTTCGTGGCCCTGCAAACGGCCGACTTCCGGCGTCTCGGCGTGCTGGGCGATTGGGACCGCCCGTATCTCACGATGACGCCGGACTATCAGGCCGCCATCGTCCGGGTGCTGGGACGGTTCGTCGAACAGGGCACGGTGTACAAGGGCAAGAAGCCGGTTCACTGGTGCCTGCGCTGCCGGACCGCGCTCGCGGAAGCCGAGGTCGAGTACGCGGACCATACATCTCCGTCCATCTATGTCGAATTCCAGCTCCGAGCGGAGAGCCTGCCGCAACTGGTCGAACGAGCCCCGGCGCTGGGGGACCGCCCGGTGTCGGTGCTCATTTGGACGACGACGCCCTGGACGATTCCCTCGAACCTGGCGGTCGCGTTTCAACCGGGTTTCGACTACGGGGTTTACGACGTCGACGGCACCGCGGTCATCGTGGCCGAACAGCTGGCGAGTACCGTCGCCGCCGCCGTCGGTCGTGACTTCAGCCGGAAACTGGTCAGCCTGACGGGACGCGACCTGGAGGGGCTGCGGTTCAAGCACCCGTTGTACGACCGCGATTCGGTCGGGGTGCTGGCAGATTACGTGACCCTCGAACAAGGCACCGGGGCGGTCCACACAGCCCCGGGGCATGGCGCCGACGACTACGCCACCGGGATGCGATACGGGCTCGACGTATATGCCCCGATCGGACCATCCGGCCGATTCGATGACGATGTCGGCGTGGTGGGTGGCGAGAAGGTCTTCGACGCAAATCCGAAGGTAGAAGCGGCCCTCGCCGCCGCCGGGCGGCTCTGGCACCGCGAGAGGGTCGACCATTCCTACCCGCACTGCTGGCGGTGCCATCACCCGGTGATCTTTCTGGCCACCTGGCAGTGGTTCATCGCGATGGATACCGACGACCTCCGGGGTCGGGCGCTGGCGGCGATCAAGCAGGTCGAGTGGTTCCCCCCCTGGGGCGAAGAGCGCATTCACAACATGCTCGCCAACCGGCCGGACTGGTGCATCTCACGCCAGCGGTCATGGGGCGTACCTATTCCAGCCGTCTACTGTGCGAGGTGCCGCGAAGCGATCTTGACGACCGAATTGGTCGACCGCGCGGCCACCGTGTTCGCGGCCCACGGCGCCGACGCCTGGTACGAACATGACCTCGCCGAGTTTGTCCCCGACGACCTTCGGTGCCCGGAGTGCGACGGCACCGAGTTCGAACGTGAGCGCGACATCCTCGACGTCTGGTTCGACTCGGGGTCGAGTCACGAAGCGATCCTCGGCGAGCACCCGGAGCTGGAGTGGCCCTACACCGTCTATCTGGAGGGGAGCGACCAGTATCGCGGGTGGTTCCATAGTTCGCTGCTCATCGGACTGGGCACCCGCAACGCCGCGCCTTATCGGCAGGTCATCACCAATGGATTCGTGGTGGACAAGACCGGACGCAAGATGTCGAAGTCGGCCGGCAACACGGTCGAGCCGCAAGCGATCATCAATCAAAGCGGCGCGGACGTGCTCCGGTTGTGGGTCGCGATGGTCGATTACCGCGAGGAGGTGCGGATCGGCTCCGAGATTCTCGCCCGAGTCATCGAGGCCTACCGGAAAATCCGAAACACGCTCCGTATTCTGGTGGCGAACCTGTACGACTTCGATCCGGCCACCGACGCGATGCCACTCGACGCACTGCAGGACGTCGACCGCTACGCGCTGGCCCGTTACGGCGAAGTCGCAACCCGCGTGCTACGGGGATACGACCGCTACGAGTTTCAGTCTTCTGTGCACGCGCTGACCAACTACCTGACCGTGGACCTCAGCGCGTTCTACGTGGACATCTCCAAGGACCGGCTCTATACCTTCGGTCCGGGGTCGGACGCTCGTCGGTCGGCTCAGACCGCGATTCACACGATCGTCGACGGCCTGACCCGCCTCATTGCGCCGATCTTACCGATGACCGCCGACGAGCTCTGGCGGAGCCTGCCGGGCGCCGACGCCGACAGTGTGCATCTGGCCGACTTCCCGACCGGGCTAGAGTCACTCGTCGACCCGGAGCTGATCGACCGGTGGGACCGGCTGCTGCGTGTGCGGGACGCCGTGAACAGCGAACTGGAGACATTGCGCCAGGACAAGGTGGTCGGCACGTCACTGGAGGCTGTCGTGCATTTGACAGCGAACGGTGAGCTGGCGACGCTGCTCGAGCGTTACCACGAAGAGCTGCCGACGCTCTTCATCACGTCGGCGGTGACCCTGACGAGGGGGACACCACTCGAGGTAGATGACGACACGCTCTTCCAGTATCAGGACCCGGAGGGATCCGCCCGGATCGAGGTAGGCCGGCCGGATGCGGCCAAGTGTCCTCGCTGCTGGCGCTGGGTATGCCCTGAAACGACTGACGGCCGTGACAGCGAGAACACGGAAGTCTGTGCCCGTTGTGCCGATGCCCTGGCCGACGCAGTCAGTCCGGTCGCCTGACCTCGACGCCGCTATGACCGCCGAGTCCGACAGCGCGAACGTCTTGCCGCCGGCGATCGAGGTCGCGGATGCGCCCGGCCTCATGACCCGCCGCGTGATGGTGACGACCAGCGTCGCCATCCTGGCGCTCGATCAGCTGACCAAGCAGATGGTCCGAACCTCCATCACGTTGTACGATTCGATCGAGGTGATACCGGGTTGGCTGAACCTCGTGCACGTTCGCAATACCGGCGCCGCGTTTGGATTTCTGAATTCGGCCAACCTTGCGAACAAGCAGTTGCTCATGACCGGTATTGCGGTGGTGGCGCTGGCGGCGATTCTGGCCTACGCCCGGCAGGTCGGTCCGCGTGAAACGCTGACCCGAGCTGGCCTGGCCCTGATTCTGGGGGGCGCGGCCGGGAATCTCATCGACCGCGCGTCGGTGGGCTACGTGGTGGATTTTGTCGATGTGTATTGGCGGACGCACCATTTCTGGGCGTTCAATGTGGCCGACTCAACCATCACGGTGGGGGCCGTCCTCCTGATTCTTGACATGCTCGTGGTGACCCGCGCCGATGTATCCACTGCTGTTTGAACTCGGTCCCGTCAGCATCTATAGCTACGGCGTCCTGCTGGCCACGGCTTACATCGTGGGGCTCCAGTTCGCGCTGCGGCGAGCCGACCGCGCCGGCCTGAACGGGCAGCGCGTGATGGACCTGGGCATCTTTGTCATCATCAGCGCGCTGGTCGGCGCCAAGCTGATGCTGTTCCTCCTGGACATCGACCGGTTCACGAGCGACCCGGCTCAGCTGATGGTCCTGCTGAAATCGGGGGGCGTCTTCTACGGCGGGCTGTTGCTGGCAGTGCCGGTCGCCTGGTGGTACATCCGGCGGCACGGTCTCCCCTTATGGACGACCTGCGACCTATTTGCCCCCGGCATCGCGCTGGGTCACAGCATCGGCCGCATGGGGTGCCTGCTCGCCGGTTGCTGCTACGGTAGCCCGACCGACGTGCCGTGGGCCATCACCTTCACGAGCACGCTGGCCGCCGCCAACGTCGGCACCCCACTCGAGATCGCGTTGCATCCAACGCAAGTCTACGAAGCGGTCGCCGAGTTGCTGGTGCTGGCCGCGCTGCTGGTCGGTGAGCGCCGCTGGCGGCGATTCCCGGGCCGCACGTTCTGGACCTACCTGCTGCTGTATCCGACGGCTCGAATCATCATCGAGTTCTATCGTGGCGACCCGCGTGGCATGCTGTTCGACACCATTTCGACCTCGCAGGTCCTCTCCGGTCTGATCGTGCCGATCAGTATCGTGATGCTAATTCTGCTCGGCCGGAAAGCGCCGAAGGGCGACGCCACGTCCCGACGCCGCCAGAAGCGAGCTACCTAGTGTCCCGGGCCAGACGCACCACCGTGCGACCCCGGCTTTTTGTCGATCACGATGCCTCCCGATGACGCGGCCGAGGACACGCTGGAGCGGCTCGACGTCACCGTCGAGTACGACGGGGCCCGGCTCGACCACTACATCACGGCGGTGCTGCCGGAGCGCTCGCGCTCTCAGATTCAACGGTTGATTCGCACCGGCCATGTGCGCCTGAACCGGAAGTCGGTACGGGCCAGCCATAGCGTCCACCCCGGCGACGTCGTCGAACTCGAGATCCCCGCGGCCGTTCCCGCCACCCCGACGGCCGAGGCGCTGCCGCTGACCATCCTTCATGACGACGCGGATCTGGTCGTCGTGAACAAACCGCCCGGCATGGTGGTGCATCCGGCCGCCGGACACGAGAGCGGCACACTGGTCAACGCGCTACTGCATCACGTCACCGGCCTGAGCGGCATCGGCGGCGAGCAACGCCCCGGCATCGTCCACCGCTTGGATCGCGGCACTTCCGGCGCGATGGTCGTGGCGAAGCACGACGCGGCCCACACGGAGCTCTCCAGACAGTTCGCCGACCGCGAAGTTGAAAAGGAGTATGTGGCGCTGGTCTGGGGTCTGTTGAACACGGGGCGCCGCATCGATGCCCCTCTCGGCCGAGACCCGTCCAATCGGCAGAAAATGTCTACGCGTGCGCGACGGGCCCGCACGGCGGTGACCCGGGTCACCGGCACGGAACGATTTCGCGGGCTAACCCTCGCCACCATTGCCATCGCGACCGGTCGTCAACACCAGATTCGGGTGCACCTCAACAGCATCGGCCACCCCGTGGTGGGCGACGCCGTCTACGGAGGGCTCCGCCGACATCTGGCCGCTGACCACCGAACGCTCGCGACGCTGGAGCGCCCCTTCCTGCATGCCTATCGGTTGGCGTTCGCGCATCCGCGGGACGGTCGCCGGGTCGAGTTCCGCGCCGACGTGCCAGACGACCTCCAACTGGTGCTGGACAACCTCAGAGCCCGGCGCGACAAGGATGATTGACCACGCCGGCGAGGAAAACTGCATGAGCGAGCGAACCATCAGCCGCGACACGGTCTTCGAGGGCAGGGTCTTCACCGTCGAGTCCGACCGCGTGCGTCTCCCCCACGGACCCGTGGCGGTGATGGACGTGATTCGCCACCCCGCGTCCGTCGTGCTCCTGCCGATGCCAGACCCGGAACACATCTTCTTGGTACGCCAATACCGCTACGCAATCGACCGCTGGATTTGGGAACTCCCGGCCGGCAGTGTCGACCCCGGTGAGACGCCAGAAGGGGCCGCTACACGCGAGTGTCACGAGGAGATCGGGCACCTTCCTACACAACTCGACCGTCTCGGCGCGTTCTACCCGACCCCCGGCTACTGCGACGAACTGATGGTGTTCTTCAAACTTACCGGCTTGAGGGTCCCGGACCACGCCGCGAAACCGGACGAGGACGAAGATATCGAGACGAAGGTGTTCTCGCTCGCCGAAGCGCACCAGCTCGTTCAGACCGGCGGAGCCCCGGATATGAAGACCGGACTGGGGTTGACCCTACTCTGACCCGTTGGCGTCTCCGCCATGCCGGAACTCCCCGAGGTTGAACGTGCTCGTCGACTCGCCGAACGTATCGCGGTGGGCCGGACCATCGTCACGGTCTCCTGTGCGGCAGACCCCATCGTGTTCGAGGGGGTTTCCGCCGCGAGAGTCCGGCGGGCGCTGGCCGGTAGCACCGTGCTCGGCGCCCATCGTCGCGGCAAGCACTTCTGGCTGGAACTCGACCGCCGGCCCTGGCCCTGTTTCCATCTGGGGATGACCGGCGACGTGCGGACACCCAACGAGGCGCCGACATCGCTGGAGTCGAGCCGGGCGTCGGAAGCGCATATCTGGCCGCCTCGATTCACGAAGATCCGCTTGATCCTGGATGACGGTGGGGAGTTGGCGATGACCAACAAGCGCCGCCTGGGGCGCATCCGGTTGAAAGAGGATCCGGCAGCCGAGCCGCCGATCAACGCGCTCGGGTTCGACCCGCTCCTCGATCTGCCGTCCCCGGCGCGCTTTGCCGAGCTGCTGACGACACGGTCCGCCGTGATCAAGTCGTTGCTTCTGGACCAGGCGTTCGCGGCCGGCGTGGGCAACTGGATTGCCGATGAAGTGTTGTATCAGGCCGGTGTCGACCCTCGACGACGGGCAAACACGCTCTCGCTGGCCGAGTCGACACGACTCCGCGGAAAGCTGAAACAGGTGATTGAAACCGCCGTGCGAGCCAACGCCGACAAGTCGCGCTTCCCTCGGGGTTGGCTCTTTCACCAGAGGTGGGGCCGGAACGCGACGGCGAGCGTTCGCGGCCGGCCGGTCGAGCATCTCACCATCGGTGATCGGACGACCGCGTGGGTACCGTCACGGCAACGGTGACGCCTAGCAGCCCCTGGTAGTGTCCTGTAACCGGATTCAGCGTCGGTCGAATGCAGTGGAACGTCTACCACCGCGGGTTTTCTGACGAGGCGTCTGGCTGGCCAGGCGCGAGGAGGGAGCAGCCAGGCGGGCTGTGACCCCGCTGAACCGATGCCGCGACGCCCGCCCTCTACGGGCGCCTCGTCGGAAAACCTAGGGCAACGTTGAGCGTGGCGGTGTGGATGTCCACGGTGTCGGCGAGCCGTCGTGCGTAGCCGCCCGCGAGTACGATGACCACCGGCACCGCCGCGCCGCGAACGGCGCTGAGCACGACACGGTCTCGTTCCCTCAACCCTTCCTTGGTCAGCTTGGTGTGTCCCAACTGGTCGTCTTCGTACGGGTCGGCGCCGGCCAGGTAGAAGACCAGGTCTGGCTGGTGCGCGAGCACCTGCGGCAGCGACTGACGCAGGTGGCGAAGATAGCCCTGATCCGTGGTGCCGGCCGGCAGCCCCACATCGAGGGAACTGCGTGGCTTGTAGACGGGGTAGTTGTGCCGGTCGTGCATCGAGAACGTGAATACTGACTCGTCGCGGCCACAGATCAGCGCCGTGCCGTTACCGTGGTGCACATCGAGGTCAATGACGGCGACTCGCGACACGACCCGCTCCGCCTTGAGCGACCGGGCCGCGACCACCACATCGTTGAACAGGCAGAACCCTTCGCCGTGGCTCGCGAACGCGTGGTGAAAACCGCCGCCGATGTGTCCACACAGACCGTCGACCAGCGCGAGGCGGGCTGCCATCATCGTGCCTCCGGTCATGAGGCGGAATCCCTCGACCACACCGTCCGTAAGCGGCAGCTCCAGCTGAACCAGCTCTTCGGCCGACAGCGTGCACGTGCGGACCTTGTCGAGATACTCCTCGCTGTGGACCACAGCGAGCTGTTCCCAGGTCGCCGCGTCGGGCGCGACCACGCCGTCAAGATGCGGGTGGGGCTCGGCCGTCAGACGTTCATGGACGCGCCGATATTTCTCGGTGAGGAAGACGTGGGGCCCGATATCGAAGGTATAGCGGGGAGAATAGACGAGCTTCACGTGGGTCGCGCTGAACTCCGAGAGGCAGGGGCACCAGCGGCGGGTCCGAAAACCCGCCGCCGCCTTCTGGCAATCACTGGACGGTGCCGTGCACGTGCGCAGCCGGGTCGGCGACATCGGAGGTCGGACGGGCGGCGGCCGGCTGCAACGCCAACTCCAGCACCTCGGCAATCGTCGACACGAAGTGGAGCTTCAAATCCCGGCGCAGTTCCTCGTTGAGATCCTCGATGACGTGCTTCTCGTTCTGTTTCGGCAGAATGACCTCGAACACACCGTGCCGGCGAGCCGCCAACACCTTTTCCTTGATCCCGCCCACCGGCAGGACATGGCCCGACAGCGTGATCTCCCCTGTCATCGCCAGGTCGCCGCGCACCGGACGTCCCGTCAGCTCAGAGGCCAGCGCGGTGGCCATCGTGACGCCGGCGGACGGACCGTCCTTCGGGATGGCGCCTGACGGCACATGGACGTGCAACTCGGAATTCTGGTAAAACTCGGCGTCGACCCCGTAGGTGGCCGTCTGCCCTCGGAACCAGGATAGGGCGGCGCGAGCCGACTCCTTCATCACGTCGCCCAGATGACCGGTGAGTGTCAACGAACCCTTGCCCGGCATCCGGGTGGCCTCGACGAATAACACCTCTCCACCGGCCGGCGTCCATGCCAGCCCGAGCGCCACGCCCGGGTTCTTCGTGCGCTCGGCAACCTCTTCGTCCTCGAAGCGCGGCACTCCCAACAGCTCGGTAACCGTCTCCGGTGCGATGGAGACCGGCTGATCCGTCCCTTCGGCATGCCGACGCGCCACTTTCCGGCACAAGGCACCGATTTCTCGCTCCAGGTTTCTGACCCCCGCCTCGCGGGTGTACCCCCGGATGACGGCCCGCAGCGCGTCGTCACTGAAGGTGATCTTGTCCGCCGTCAGGCCGTGGTTCTCGACCTGGCGTGCGACCAGATGCTCTGTGGCGATCTGCAGCTTCTCGTCCTCGGTGTAGCCAGCCAGTTCCAGTACTTCCATACGGTCCCGCAATGGCGGCGCGATCGGGTCGAGTACGTTCGCCGTCGTGATGAAGAGCACCTCAGACAGATCGAACGGCACATCCAAGTAGTGGTCACGGAAGGTATTGTTCTGTTCCGGATCGAGCACCTCGAGCAAGGCCGAGGCCGGGTCGCCGCGAAAATCGGCGCCCAGTTTGTCGATTTCATCCAGGATGAACACTGGGTTCTTCGACTCGGCGCGACGGAGCCCCTGAATGACCTGCCCGGGAAGCGCCCCGATGTACGTCCGCCGGTGCCCGCGAATCTCCGCTTCGTCACGCATGCCACCCAACGAGACCCTCACAAATTTTCGCTCGAGCGAGCGAGCAATGGATTTCGCCAGCGACGTCTTGCCGACTCCGGGCGGGCCAACAAAGCACAGAATCGGTCCCTTCACGTCTGGATTCAGCTTCCGTACCGCGAGGTATTCGAGAATGCGATCCTTCGCCTTCTCCAGCCCCGAGTGGTCGTCATCGAGCACCTGCTTGTTGCGCGGCAGATCGATGACCTCCTCTGTCCGGACATCCCACGGCAGTGCGACCAACCAGTCCAGATAGGTACGCGACACTGTGTATTCGGCGGCGGCCACCGGCATGCGCGACAGTCGGTCGAGCTCCCGGAGTGCCTCCTTCTGGACCGACTCCGGCATTCCCACCGCTTCGATCTTCTCCCGCAGTTCCTCAATCTCTTTGGCCTGATCGTCGGTCTCGCCCAACTCCTTCTGAATCGCCTTCATCTGCTCGCGGAGCAGATACTCACGCTGGCTCTTCCCGACTTCAGACTGGACCTCAGACTGGATCTTTGAGCCCAATTCCAGCACCTCGAGCTCTTTGATCAGCGTACGGTTCAGCGTCTCCATCCGCTCACGCACATCGAGCGTGCCCAGCACGTCCTGTTTCGTGGACGTCTGGATGGTGGTCAGGCTGGAGGCGATGAAATCGGCGAGCTTCCCGGGCTCGGCAATGTTACCCGCCAACGACTGAAGGTCGTCTGAGAGAAGCGGCGAGAGCGAGACCACTTGCTGGAAGTTGTTCTTGATGTTGCGCTGCAGCGCATCGATCTCGAGATTGTCGTCGTCGCTCGTCAACTCATCGGCCTGGTGCACGCGCGCCTTGATGTACGGCTGGGTCTCGAGCACCTCGTCAAGTCGTAGGCGCACCCGCCCCTGCACGATGAGACGCAATGTCCCGTCGGGCAGCTTGAACATCTTGTGAATGTGCGTCGCCGTCCCGATCGGATACAACTCATCCTGGGTCGGATCCTCGGTCCCCGGCTCGAGTTGGGTGAAGACCCCGACAAGACGGTCGGCGGCGATCGCTGCTTCAATCAACCGAACGGAACTCTCGCGAGCCACCGCCAGCGGCATGAAGGAGTTCGGAAACAGTACTGTGTCGCGTAACGGTAACACCGGCAACTCGGGTGGGATCGAGACCGGCCGCTCCGCGACGGTGTCCTCATTGTCGAGGAGTTCGCGCTCATCGGTCATCGTGCGATTCTCCTAACCGAGATACGGGGCGAAGTCGGCCCCGCCCCGATGGGGACGGGGCCGCATATGCAGGTGGAGTGTACCCTGAACGGCGTGAGTGCGGCGCGTCAAACACCGTCGTGCGCACCGCTGCTGACGATGGCTCACATCGACGGCGTACCGAACAGAGACACCGCTTTGCTGCGAGACTCGAGCACGCGCTCGAGATTCCGCTCGTTCTCACGTACCTCCTCGCAACCCTTGCACCGGGCCGCGAACGGCAGCGCGCGGAGCCGCTGTTCGGCGATCTCGCCACCGCACTCGAAACAATAGCCGTAGGTCCCCTCCTCGAGCCGGGCCAGCGCGGCAGAGATTTTTGTCAGGGTCTCCGCCTTCATCTGGATGAGCGCGAACTCGATGTCATCCTGAATATCCGTTTCCGAGTTCTCGGTGATGTCGGCAACCCGGCGCGTCGACGTCTGTCCGCCTTCGCTTCGGGCGAGACGAATCTTGTCCTTCACCTCACCGGCCATCTCCTCGCTACGTTCCTCGAGGATGCGACGCAGTTCTTGATACCGATCGTTCGTCATTCCATGGGTCAGGGTGTTCATGATACGGCTCCCTCTCGTCCGACCTACTGGGTTACACGCTCGGGATCGTGTCGGATCGAAGCCCGGATTACGATAGTCTTCACAAGCAAGTTAGATACCAGGACACTGACCGGACGGCGAAGTCCGAAAGTGTCAAGAAAAACGAAGCGAGCCGAGTTGGGATCAAGCGAAGGAAGGGGGTGAACCAGAGGGTTGTGAATGGCCCTCAGGGGTCTCGCCCGTCCTCGCGAGCCCGTTCTATCTGCTTCATCTACAATGCTTTCATCGGTTCCGCGCGCCACTCAACGGCGTCATCGAATTCCGATTTCACTAACTTAGACGACGAGGGGCGGCGTTAGGTTTCAGCCGTTTTTGTACCAGGCCGTACTCCAAAGTGGTCACCCGGCCAAGGGCGCCACGATTCGAGGCCGGGCCGACGAACATGCAGTAGTGGCACAAAAAACCGACGACCGACGACGTCCGACCGGCCGTCGACCCACGCCGGGGGGCACCGTTGACGACGCGATTGGGGGTATGCCAAGCTGAGTCCTCAACACGAACATGAGCGCCAGTACCTGCCCCCTCTGTGGACAACGCCGAGCGCGTCGCGCCTGCCCGGCCCTGGGGCACCACATCTGTGCCGTCTGCTGCGGCACCAAGCGGCTGACGGAGATTCAGTGTCCACCGGATTGCGGATATCTGGCGTCAGCCAAGACCCACCCACCGGCTGCGCTCCAGCGACAACAGGAGCGTGACGCCCGGTTCGTGCTGCCGATGATCGCTGGGCTGAGCGAACGACAGTATCAACTGTTTTTCCTCGTGCAAGGCACCCTGCATCAGCTCGCCGCGACCGGCGAACTACCGGTGGACGACAACGTCATCCGGGAGACGGCGCAGGCGTTGGCGGCCACCTACGAGACCGCCAGCAAGGGCATCATCTACGAGCATCGACCGTCGTCGCTGCACGCCGAGCGCCTGTCACGAGAACTGAAGCCGCTGCTCGAAGGGCAGGAAGGCCAGCGGCCAGTGGCAAGCGAGCGCGACCTCGTGGAGGTGCTGCGGCGTGTCGAGCGGGCGGCGGACCAGGCCCGAGCCGCGCTCGACGGAGGCCAGCGGGCCTATCTCGACCTGGTGGGCCGCCTCATGCAGCCGGCTCCGGAGGCCGAAGCCATCGAGAACGGCGCCGGCACCCCGGCCCGGGGGTCGTCCGTGATCATTCCTTGATCACCCCCGCAACCGCGCGGGCTGTCGTCTGTTATACTTCAACGTTTGAGCGGCACAAAATCGACCCATCACGTAGGCACCAATCTAGGTAGACCATGGCCAAGCGTTGCGATATTTGCGGGAAGGGCCCGGCCGCCGGGCGAAATGTGAGTCACGCGCACAACGTGACACCCCGACGATTTGAAGCCAACATCCAACGGGTAAAGGCGCTCGTCAACGGCGGCGTGAAACGGATTCGCGTGTGCACGCGGTGTCTTCGCTCGAATAAAGTCGTCAAAGCGGCATAGCAGGCCGCGCCGGACACCATGCGCGACGTCGTCAGCAGCCGCGGCGCACCGGCGGCGATCGGCCCCTACTCGCAGGCCATCCGCGCCGGTGGGTTCCTGTTCATTTCCGGTCAAATCCCACTGGACCCCGAATCGGGACAGGTCGTCGACGGCGATGTTGCCGCCCAGACCCATCGCGTCATGCAAAGTCTCGGCGCCATCTTGAAGGCGGCGGGCGCCAGCTACGACCACGTGGTGCGCACCACCATCTTTCTGACGGATCTGACCGACTTCGCGCTGGTCAACGATGTCTACGGGAGCTATTTCGCCGCCCCGGCCCCAACCAGAGCGACCGTCCAGGTCGCGGCGTTACCGAAAGGCGTCAGCGTCGAAATAGACGCCATCGCGCACCTGGCCTGACCGATTCTCGGCTGGGTCGTTCACCGCATCAGCCGCTCCACCTCGAGCACCCCCGGCACTCCGCGGATGACTTTGATGATCCGTTGGAGGTGTTTCAGATCTTCGATATCCACCGTCACGCTGATGCGGCTGTGGTGTTCGCCGCTGCTCGCTTCAACCTTCAAGACGTCGGTCTTGAGGCCGGCGATTTTCGAGGCCACCTCGGCGAGAATGCCGCGGCGGTCCTCCACCTGGATCCCCAAGAGCACGACGAACCCGGACTCGGCCATGCCCTTGTCCCAGACCACCTCGATCCGTCGTTCCGGATCGTAGAGCAGGTTGAGCACGTTGGGGCACCGCGCCGCGTGCACCGAGACCCCCTTTCCCCGTGTGACGTAGCCGACGATCTTCTCGCCACGAATGGGGTTGCAACAACGAGCGCGGAACACCAGCCGATCGTCAAAGCCGCTGACCTTGACCGTCTCCTCGCTCCGCCGCAGCATCCGGCGAACGACGGTACCGACCGACGGCGCACCCGGCTTCTCTTCGAGCTCCTTGGGTACGAGCTTGGCCAGGACCGACCGAGCCGGCACCTTGCCATAGCCCACGGCGGCGAACAGGTCGTCCGCACTCTGGGCCCCGAACTCGCGGGCCACACGCGCCACGGCGCCAGGCTCCAGCACCGTCTTGGGTCTGATGTCGAACCGCCGCAGCTCTTTGTCGAACAACTTGCGACCCAGCTCGACCGCCCGGACTTGCTCCTCAGCGTGGATGAAGTGCTTGATTCTGGTGCGGGCCCGAGACGTCACGACGATATTCAGCCAGTCTCGGCTTGGGGTGTGGCCAGGGGCGGTCACCACCTCGACGATGTCGCCGTTCTGAAGGCGAGTGCGAACCGGCACCATACGGCCGTTGACCCGGGCCCCGACGCACTGGTGACCGACATCGGTGTGCACGCTGTAGGCAAAATCGACGGGCGTCGCACCCCGAGGCAGTGCCTTCACTTCGCCCTTCGGCGTAAACGTGTACACCTCATCTGGATACAGGTCGACCTTGAGGTTACTGATGAACTCGCCGGGGTCACGCACCTCCTGCTGCCACTCGAGCAGCTGGCGCAGCCAGGTGAAATGCTGCTCGTCCGGCTTGACGCCGATCCGCTCCTCCTTGTACTTCCAGTGTGCCGCGATGCCCTCCTCGGCAATCGCGTGCATTTTCGCGGTTCGGATCTGCACCTCGAACGGCACGCCCTGAGGACTGACCACCGACGTGTGTAACGACTGATACCCGTTCGCGCGTGGCATCGCGATGAAATCCTTGAACCGCCCGGGCACGGGCGACCAGGTCTGGTGGATCGTGCCGAGGGTCGCGTAGCAGTCAGAGACGGATGTCGTGATGACGCGGAGCGCGATGAGGTCGTAGACCTGTTCGAAGGAAATCCGTTGGCGCTTGACCTTCTCGTGGATGCCGTAGAGACGCTTGATACGCGACTCGATGACACTGAACGAAATCTGCGCGTCCCTCAGCGTGCGCTCCAACGTGTCCCGCAGCCCTTTCACCGTTCGCTGCGTGGCCCGCCGACGGCGTTCCACCCACGCCCGCGTCGTCTCGTAGGCCATTGGGTCGAGATGTTTGAAAGCCAGATCCTCGAGCTCGTTCTTGATCTTCTTCATGCCGAGTCGGTGGGCGATCGGCGCGTAGATGTCGAGCGTCTCCTGCGCAATGATGAGCCGACGATCCTCCGGCATGTGGTCCAGCGTCCGCATGTTGTGCAGGCGGTCGGCCAGCTTCACCAGAATCACCCGGATGTCGTCCACCATCGCGAGCAGCATCTTGCGAAAACTCTCCGCCTGCCTCTCCTCGCTGGACGAGAACGGGATCGTGCTGATCTTGGTGACGCCTTCGACGACGTGCGCCACTTCGGCCCCGAAGAGTTCCTCGACACGCTCGATCGAGGTCAACGTGTCTTCAACCACGTCGTGGAGCAACCCGGCCGCGATGGCCACGTCATCGAGCCGCATGTCGGCCACCACCGCGGCGACTTCGAGGGGATGCGTCACGTAGGGCTCGCCCGACCGCCGCGTCTGGCCGGCGTGCTCGGTCGCCGAAAAGTCGTAGGCCCGACGCAACAGGTCTGTGTCGGCGTCCGGATTCGATACGCGGGCCTTGTCGGCCAGCTGCTCAAAACTGATCATCGTAAAGCTTGTATTTACAATGCCTTGCAGAACGACTTCGAACTCGCTCGAGTCTGGGACGCCCGAGGTTAGCCGGTTTTCATACCAGCGCGCGCCCTCAGAGCCGCCCACTTATAGGATGGTCGGAAACCGCCCAAAAAGAAAGCGGCTTGCCCGCGCCACGAGTAGCTTGACTTGCTCTTTTTCGCTTCACTATACTGATGCCTCCTCATCGAAGGGTCGCCAGCGCCCGGCAGCGGAAATGCTGCGGCCGGCAGTGCCCGGCACCACAGTGGCCGATTCGATCCCGGCCACTGCGTAGCGAGGGAACGTGTTGAAACCGTGAAATCAAGGGGACTGTCAATGCACACTCGATCGTTCGGAACGAGACTCGCGCTTATCGTCATGGTGAGCCTGCCGCTGACGTCGTGCCAGTTCATCGACCAGCTCCAGGCCATCAGGACCTTCAAGGACGCCAACATCGCGTACCAACGCTCCGACTACCCGCTCGCCGTCGAGCTGTACAACGAGGTCCTCGGCAACGACCCGAGCCTAACGGTAGCGCATTTCTACCTGGCCAACAGCTACGACCAGCTGTATCGACCGTCGCTGCGCGGTGAGCGGGAGAACGACGAGATGCTCGACATGGCCATCGACCACTACATCACGTCAGTGGACAGCGAGGCCAACGTCGAGTTACGCAAGCTCTCGATGCAGTATCTCGTGGCGGCGTTCGGCCCAGACAAAGCGAATGCGCCCGCTAAATCTGAGCCGGTCCTGCGTATGATGATTGAAAGCGAGCCGTCCAACCCCGACAACTATTTCGTGCTCTCCAAGCTCTATGAGGACTCGGGCCTGTTTGAAGAAGCTGAAGAGGTGCTGACTCGAGTGCAGGATCTGCGGGCCGACGACCCCATCGTGCATATGCGGGTCGCTGGGTTCTATGATCGCAACGAAGAGTTCGAGCGGACGATCGAAGCGCTGGGTCGGCGCGCCGCGCTCGAACCGGACAACCCGGAGGCCTACTACACCATCGGCAACTTCTACTGGCAGAAGGCGTTCCGCGACTTCCAGATCTCCGACGAGGAGGAAATGGAGTACGTCATGCTCGGCCTCGAGCAGCTCGACAAGGCGCTTGAGCTGAACGCCGACTACAGCGAGGCCTTGACCTACAAGAACATCCTGCTCCGTATGCAGGGGAACCTGACCGAAGATCTCGATGAGCGCGAGGCCCTCATCGAAGAGGCCGATGTACTGCGCGAGCGGGCCGAAGAACTGACCAAGATTCGGAGGGGCGGAGGCATCTAGGTCTCCCCTTCGGTCGACACTCCACGGAAACAGCCGGCGCCGCCCATTGCGGGCGCGCCGGCTTTTCTTTGTACGTGAGAGTGAGAGCAGCGGGCGGGTGTACGGCGGCGGGCACTGCACGGCTGGCACGCTGTAGCTGTGTTCGCACGTGTGCCGCTCCATTGGAGCATAGAGACGTCGCCCGGCGGCGGCGACGGCGCCACACGGCCGGACAAGCCGGCAACGACAGCTGTCCATATCGGCTCGATTCTCGACAGATCGTCCTGGTGGCTTGACTCCCGACGGGTCGGTGGGGGGAAATCCTCTGTTGCAGAGGACCGAGGTTCCGGGACGGTGGGCACGCTGAGCGTGCAGAAAGTAGCGCTGACACCCAAGCGGGACCCCGACCCAATGAGGCCACGGGTGTACAAAAAAACAACCGGCGCGGCAAGAGATGCCGCGCCGGTTCCAATCGGTGTCCGAACGACCCCGCCGACCCTACAGGGCGGCGGCGCCGCCCGCTCGCCGCATCTGCTCGGTCACGATACCCACCTTGGTGATCCCCGCACCCTTCGCGGCATCGATCACCTCGATGATCTCGCCATACCGAAGATTACCGGCACCAGCGATGAACATCGTCTTCTCTCGACGTTGCTCGAAGATGTTGCGCAAGCGCTCCTCGAGCTGCTGAATGGCCACCGGCTGCTGATTGATCGTAATCACCCGGTCGGCCGTGTACTGCAGCACGATCTGACTCGCATCGGGGGCCGCCTGCTGGGCACCCTGGGTCTCGAGCGGCAGATTGATATCGAGACCCCGCTGTGACAGCGGCAGCGCGGCCAGGAAGATCACGATCAGTACCAACAACACGTCGATAAACGGCGTGATGTTGATTTCCGCGTTGGAGTGTGGGACTTCGGCGGTGACAACGTCATCAATGTCGCGTATACGACCACTCATCGGCTATCCCCCCCCCCCGGCGCCGGCACCACCACTGCCAATCTTGCGCTCGGTGATCAACCCGATATCCTCGATACCGGCTCGCTGCAGCCTGTCAAGGACAGCCATCACACTGGCGTATTGCGCATCCTGGTCAGCCTTGATCAGCAGCACACGCTCCAACTTACGGTCCAGGGCCGCCTGGATGTTGTTCAACATGTCGGTTTCGGACGACTCTATTTTGTCGACGTAGAAACGGCCATCAGCGGTCACCGCCAGCGTTGTCTGGCCGTCATTCTCAGGCTTGTCTTCCGTGTTCGCCGCCTCTGGCAGTGTGAGATCGACGCCCTGCTGCAACAGGGGAGCGATCAGCATGACGATGATGAGCAGCACCAGCATCACATCGCACATCGGCGTGATGTTGATCTCCGAATTAAACCCGCCAGACTTCTGGCCAGAACTCATTCCCATAGATATGCCTCCTCGGCTCGTCTGGGGTGGCAGCGACGGCCCGGCGCTGGTTAGCGTCCAGGCCGTCACTCAGCCCACTAATCCGACTTCTTGATGAAGTAGTCGACGAGCTCGGACGACGAGTTGTCCATCTCGACGGCGAAGAACTCGATGCGCGACGTGAGGTAGTTGTAGAACCAGACGGCGGGAATAGCCACGAACAGTCCGACCGCGGTCCCGACGAGCGCCTCTGAGATACCCTTCGACACCGACCCGAGACCACCCGACCCGGACGCCGCGATGCCCTGGAACGCGTTGATGACGCCCAGCGTGGTCGCAAGCAGCCCGACGAACACGGCGGTGGCGCCGATGGTGGCCAGCGCTCCCATCCCTTTCTTCAGGTCGGCCGCGGTCAACGCGCTCGCACGTTGAATAGCCCGACGTACGGCGTCAATCACGTCGTCCCGCCCCAATGCGACACCGGACTCACTCTGAAACTGATACTCCTGCAAACCGGCCAACACGACTTTGCCGAGGTGGCTGTACTTGTAGTTCTTCGACTGCGACACCGCGATGGCGTCTTTGAGACGGCCGTCCTTGAGATGCTTCGCTGCCTGCGGCGCGAAGGCCTTGGACTGCTTTCCGGCCTGTGTGAACGTAAACAGTCGCTCGAAGAAGACGCCCATCGACCACATGGACATGAACGCCAGGATGATCATGAGCGACTTGACCGGAATGCCCATCTCTACCCACATTGTGACAAGATCCATTGTGCCTCCTACCTAATTTCAACGACCCGGTTCGTCGAGCCTCGGCGCACCGACAACCGGCGCGTGCTGCCCCACAGTTTCTTGGTTCGTTTCCTAACGCAAAGTAAAGTTCACGGTCACCGTCATAATGACGGGCACGGGCGACCCATTCAGCATCGTCGGCGTATATTCCCACTGTCTGACCGCCGCGATCGCCGCGTCGCTAAGCAACGCAACCTCCCGCAGGACCTTGA
>Ga0310124_10000569_pt1 | contig 25799 bp, 28 predicted proteins | sample CB11b_AW_Bot5_MG_FD_203507 | JGI IMG/M metagenome (GOLD analysis project Ga0310124, IMG submission 203507) | Marine microbial communities from Western Arctic Ocean, Canada - CB11b_AW_Bot5 | ecosystem: Environmental > Aquatic > Marine > Oceanic | place: Canada: Western Arctic Ocean | collected...
CGCTTCTACTTTTGATACTATAACTGATGCATTATCTATATTGATATTTTTTTTAAACAATGATTCGAATTCATCAATATCTTTTGTTTCGTATGCGAATTTTATTCCTGAACTTAAAGCTATATTTTTTAAATTTGCACCAGTAGAAGTAGCTGTAGGGAATCCGCCGACTGATAACAAACTTTCATTGTCAAATATTATGTGAGTAAGGTTTTTTGGATTATATCTTGCAATTGTTGAAAAGGTTCCAAGGTTCATCAATACTGATCCATCTCCATCTAGAACAATTACATTAATATCGGGCTTTGACAATGCAATTCCAAGACCCACAGATGATGCAAGTCCCATACTATGTTCTAAATAGAAGAAGTTTTTTTTATGCCCTAGTGAGTATAACTCTGCTGCCACAGCACCCATATTTGTAATAATTAATTTTGAGTCTAATAGTTTGTATATTCTTTTTAAAGCATCGATTCTTTTCATTATTCAACCATCAGATCCCTGGTTATTAATAGGGCAACAGGTCTTTCAGAGCTTTCTGATAAAACAGCTGCTTTATTTATCTTTTTTTCAACTGATTCAGAAGAATCAATAATATCATAAGGAATATCCAGTGCCTTCAGTGTACTTTCAGTTCTTAATCCACCCTCAGTTTGCCATGGATCTGTTTCACCCATTTCGCCTCTATAACTAATAATCATTAGTAAAGGTATACGATACAATTGAGCTAAAGATACTATCCCATTAACAGATGCTAAAAATCCATGATTTTGCATTAGCATAGCAGATTTTAATCCGGCAAAATGTGCTCCTGCTGAAATACCAACCCCTTCTTCTTCTTTTGCTAGTCTTACAAGCTGCATATCAGGGTCTTCTTCTGAAAATCTTATAAGATGTACAAGCCATGTTTCAGGTAATGCAGAGACAATTTTTACTCCGCACTTTTTTAATGATTTATAAATTAATTCAGAATTTTTTACTGATACTGCCATTCTTATATCCGGGTTTTGTATTTAAAATGGATTATCATTATACAATATTTAATTATTTTTATTGTTCATCACTTATTTTGTATTTTATTTATGTATTTAAGTTTATAAATGCTATTACCACTTCATTGAATTCTGCAGACTGCTCTCTGAATACGTAGTGACCTGAATTGTTAAATATATGCATACTGGAATTTTTAACATTTGGCAATATTAGGTTTAGACAATTAATTCCTATTGGATCCCAAAATGCAGAAGGGTCATCTAGCCCCCATGTTACCAATGTTGGGGTATTTAATTTCCCTTCTCTTATCCATTGATGCGTTTCTTTTTGCCGTTCAATTAAATCTTTAGTAAAAATTTTTTCTTCTAATTCGCTATGTTTCGTGGCAGCCATGATATTTTTTTGTGAATTTGAATATTCTATATTTCCTTTAATCCATTCATCAGTTATATGCTTGTTTCCCCAGGAATTTTCTTTAATCATATATTTAATTTTTTCATGTTCGTTATTGAACGATGGAACTCTGTCGGCCAGATCGTGATAAAATCTGATATCTTGCATTAGTGTTGCGCTGTCAATTATAACTATAGATTTCGCAATTTCAGGGTATTCAAGTGCCAGCCTGGTTACTATATAACCTCCTCTTGAATGTCCAATCAAATGAGGTTTTTTTATATTTAATTTTTTAATAAATTCATACGCATGTCTAATTTGAGTGCCCATAATATAATCAGTATCTTTTTTCGGATTATCAGTGTGCCCTTGTCCGATTTTATCAAAAGCATAAACATGATATTTTTCTGCCAGGTTATCAAAATTCAAGAACCAGTCTTCAGCACTAGCTCCTCCTCCAAAATGTCCTCCGTGAATTAAAACGATTGGATCTCCACTCCCTTTTTCAAAGTACCTGGTATTAATTCCGTTGATTTCAATGTATTTGGATTGTGATCTGTCCATAAATTTTATTCCTTTTTATATAATGTTATTTAATAATTTTATTTAGTAAAGGAAAGATTATGAGCCAATATACTAATCAATTTGATTACAAACCACAAGAAGAAGAAGTCTCTGATATCAAAAAAATTGTTGCTTATCTTAAATCTATAAGATCTTTATTAATATATGTTGTGATTTTATTGTTTTTTAATGCTTTTTTAATATTGATATTTAATTATTAATAAATATATAAGTTATTCAATTTTACCTATTTTTTTTAGATCTATGGCTTTTATAGCGGGGATTAGTTCTTTACGTCTCCTTGATAAGTGAGTGAACAATATTATTAATGAAATAATTGCACACCATAAGAATATTATGAATGATTTATTTATGATTATATTTAAAACGTTCAGTACAAGCGCTCCTATAAATATTCCCCATAAAGGGCTTTTAAGTATTAATGTTACGATTGCTATTGTTATACCTGCACTAATTGCGGGAATTGGTATGGTTATTAAAGTTATTCCTGATACAACTGCAACTCCTTTTCCTCCTTTGAATTTTAGGTAAAAAGGAAAATTATGCCCTATAACTGCCATCATGGTGCCAATGTAAAAAACAAAATCAGGGATATTGATATTTTTTCCAATAATTGCTATAAATCCTGATTTTAGTAAATCAATTAAAAGTACTATTGCCCCCGCGTTGAAAGAATATGATCTGAAAATATTTAAGGTGCCAGAATTTCCGCTACCATAGTTTCTTATATCTTTTTTATTTTTTATTTTAAAATAGATATAAGCTGTTGGGATACTTCCGATTAAATAAGCAAAAATTATATATGTTATGTTCATAGTATGAATATGTTGTAAATTTTAGATTGATATAATCAGAACATATGTTCTATAATATTATAAATAATATTATTTTATGAAAAATAAGTATATCAAATATGTCTTCTAAAATCCCATTTTTTAAATTTACTGCGCATGCAGGATTTCCTTCACCAGCAGAAGATTTTTTAGAACCCGGTTTAAATTTAAATGAATATTTAATACAAAACTCTGCGGCAACATTTTGTGTGAAAGTTAAAGGTGATTCGATGGCTGGATCTAGGATTACAACTGGAGATATTTTGATTGTTGATAGATCTTTAAGCCCTCAAAATCAAAATATTATACTTGCTATTTTAAATGGTAGTTTCGTTGTAAAAAAATTACTTATATCTAATAATGATTTTTACCTTTTGTCTGATCATAAGCATGTTAATCAGATAAAAATCAATTCGGAAATGGAATTTTATGTATGGGGCGTTGTTACTTATGTGATACATAAATTAAGCAGATGATTGCATTATTAGATTGTAATAATTTTTATGCCTCTTGTGAGCGTGTTTTTAGACCTGATTTGATTGAGAGGCCCGTTATAGTTTTATCTAATAATGATGGATGTGTGATAGCAAGAAGTGATGAAGTGAAAAAAATGGGTGTTAAAATGGGAACCCCTGTATTTAAGATACGGGATTTGATTGTTAAAAATAATATTTCTGTTTTTTCTTCTAATTTTGCTTTGTATGGTGATATTTCTAAAAGGATTATGGAGATTTTACAAAACACTGTATCTGATTTAGAGATTTATTCTATTGATGAAGCCTTTATTGATTTCATATATAAGTCAGATATTGAATATGAGTCTTTGAATTTGATTTGCAAAATAATGCAATGGACTGGCATTCCTGTATCTGTTGGTATTTCTACTACCAAAACATTGGCTAAAATTGCTAATCATTTTGCTAAAAAAATATCAATTAATAATATTTTGTTCCTTGACAGTGAGAAAATAATTGATTTTTATATTAAAAAAATCGATGTAAAAGATGTATGGGGAATAGGGTATAGGTACAGCAATTTTTTACATGATAAAGGAATTTATACTGCTTATGATTTGATTAAAAGAAATGATAAATGGATATTAGATAATATGTCTATCAATGGATTAAAGACAGTGTATGAATTGCGAGGCATTAAATGTTTCGAATTACAAACATCAGCATTACCTAAAAAAAATATAAGAAATTCCAGGACTTTTAGCAAAGATACAAATGATTATAATAAGATAAAAAAAGCTGTTAGTTCTTTTGCTTCAAAATCTGCAGAAAAACTCAGGTCACAACAATGCGTTGCGTCCACTATATTTGTATTTATAAATACAAATAAATATAAATCTATAAATAAAAATCTTAAATTAAATGGTAAAGTAAATTTAAAATTTTCAACAAATGATACTTCAGTTATAATTTCTGAGGCATTGAAGATTTTAGATGAGATTTATATCCCTGGTCATTTTTATAAACAAGCAGGAATAATTATAAGTGATTTTTCAGTTGTAAATCAAAATCAACTAGGTTTATTTGAAGATGTTTCAAAAAAAATAAAAAGAGATAAATTGATGGGTTCTTTAGATTATATAAATTCAATTATGGGGAATGAATCTATAAAATTAGCTTGTGAGGAATTTGAGAATGGATGGAGAATTAATCAAAGCAATCTCTCTCCTGCCTATACTACAAGATGGAATGAAATTTTAAGTGTAAATATATAGATTTAAGGATCAGAGCAATCTCTAGTGTATCCGCAGTTTGTACACTTAAGCTTACAATGTAATTCTATCACCATAGGATTATTGCAAATATCACAATATTCTTTTTTTGTAGTGTGAAATGGAACAATATAAAAATATTTCATATTATTAATAATAAGTTGTATGATTTAAATTGTGAAGTTAATTATTAAAGTTTAGTTTAATAGGCAGGTTAAGAAATGTATTCAAGCTATGATCTGGATTTATTTAAAAAATTAGGAAATGAGGAACGGATTAGTCAAATAGTTAAAGAAAATTTTAATAACGAATCAGAGTTTTATTCTTGGTGGAATGTAAATATAAAATCAAACAATGAATTAAGAACTAATTTGTTTATTAATAATACAAAAGAATTTGAACTTAAAAGAGAACATCATGGCATACCAAAAATAAAAGCAGAATCAGATGAAAAAATGTTTTTTGGATTTGGTATGACAATGGCTCATGACAGATTATTTCAATTAGATTACCTTAGGCGCAAAGCATTGGGGACCCTTTCTGAAGTAATGGGAGAAAAATGTTTGGATTTTGACAAGGTAGCGAAAACAATGAACTTTCCTTCTCTATCAGAAAGAGAATATAATATGATGCCTGATTGGTCGAGAAATTTATTGGATCATTTTACAGATGGTATAAATCATTATATAAATATAATTGGCAATAAATTACCTTCTGAATTTATGATTCTCGATTATAAACCTGAAGAATGGAAATCACAGCATTCATTGGCAATCATGAATGAATTTAGATATTATCTTACAGTCAGAATGCCTTTATTGTTAATGCCTGAATATGCCAAAAAACATATTTCAGATAGAGATTTATTGAATATTTATACCGGAGGAGAAGCAGATGACGAAACTATATTATTTGAAAATGAATATATAAAAGGTAATAATTCAGGAGATAAATTTGGTGACACCACATCTTCTGCAGAAGATGGATTGGGAAGTAATAACTGGGTGGTAGGCCCTGAGAATTCATCAACTGATTATCCAATTTTGGCAAGTGATCCGCATATTGCATTTGGAGCAGTATCATGCTGGTATCAGGTACATATGACAGGAAAATCCTTTGATGTAATGGGAATGGCTTATTCTGGAGTCCCGTTAATTTTTATGGGAAGAAATAAAAAAGTTGCTTGGGGAATAACTAATAATATATGCTCACAGCGTGATTTATATTACGAAAAACTTAACAATCAAAATCCTGAAAAATATCTTCACGATCAAAGTTATTTAAATTTTAAAAAAAGAATAGAAATTATTGAAGTTAAAAATAAGAAACCAATTAATTTCGAAATAAAAAGTACCATTAATGGACCAATTGTAAATGATTTATTACCTAATTGGGTAGATATAGATAGTCCGGTTTCTTTGAATTGGCTGGGTTTTGATTATTGTAGTTTTGTCACTGATGCTTTAAATATAAATAAAAGTAATAATGTGGAAGAATTTTTAAATAGTTTCCAAGGATGGAATGTCCCTACTCTTAGCTTGGTATATGGAACTGTAGATGGGGATTTTGGTTATCAAGCTATGGGAAGAATACCTTATAGAAACAGCCATTACAAAGGATTGAAACCTGGATGGGATCCTAAATACAGTTGGAAAGGAGTAATTCCTAAAGAAGGAATGCCTGGATTGAAAAATCCAGACAGAGGATGGATTGGAAGTGCAAACAATCGCCCAGCAAATGATGATTATCAATATCCTTTTTTTGGTACATGGAGTAGTGGTCATAGAATGAGAAGAATAAGAAAACGTTTAGAAGGTCAGACAAATGTTGATTTTGATTTAATGAAATCAATTCAATATGATATGAAATCAGAGAGAGCTATAGAATGTTTACCTGGTTTGTTGATGGTAATAAAAAATAAAAGCGAATTTCAAAATATTTATGAAATTTTAAATAATTGGGATGGAGATACGAATTCTGAAAGTATTGCAACAACTATTTTTGAAATGTTTTTTAATGAATGGTCTGTTTCTTTGGCTAAAGAATGGTTTCCTGAAAATTTAGTTGAACATATTTATCCTTCAGCAGCCGCAGCAGCAAATTATCTTTTAAGAAATGAAGATACAAAAGGATGGATTAAATCAACTAACAGAGCAGAATTAATAATTGATACTATGGGTAAAATAATTGGTGATTTAGAAAATAAATTTGGAAAAGATATCAATAAATGGAAATGGGGTAATCTACATAAAGTATATTTGAATCATCCAATATCTATAATTGGTGATTTATCTTTGTTATATGATAGAGGAGGTTTTTCTGTAGGTGGCACTGGAGTTACAGTATGTAATACAGGCTTCGATCCAAATTATCTAGCTCCAATGGGTGCTAATTTACGATTAATTGCAGATTTAAATAAAGATGGACTTTGGATTATTGATTCTCAGGGTGTATCCGGGGATCCAGGATCAGATTTTTATTGTGATCAATCTGAAAAATGGGTTAACGGAGATTATGTTTATTTACAGTTTGATAATTAAATGACTACATATAGGAATAGAAATTTAATTTAGATTAATATATATCTATTTTAAAGCTAGGCATATTATTGATAATTTTAAAATCTAATTTGGCTTTTGAGACTGAGTCTGATATATGAGCATCTATAGATATAATTTCATTATTATTTGTGTCCTTAATAATGATATCCGTATCAAATTTTTCTTGTATAACTATTCCAAAATCCCCCTCACCTTGCCATAATGGAAAAGTAACTATTTTAAGCGTTTTGATTGGGTCTTTAATTTTTTCAGATCTTATTTTAATAAGTTCTTTAATTGCTTTTTCAGAAATTTCCATTTATTTGAAATAAATTGAACTATATATGTGATTAGATTATTATATATTCATAATACTTTATTGTCATAATTTAAAGGAGAATAAAATGGCGACTTATACTTGTGGTGACTGTTCAATGTCTGTGAAAGACCTTACTTGTGGAGCATGTGGTTCAGAACTGATATATGCAGAGGTTGGTGAAAATTCTGTTGGCGTATCTCAATGTCCAAATGATCATGGGAAAATTAAATCCCCAATGTGCTGTGGATCAGATATGAGTGTGGAATAATGTCTGATATAATAATTTCATGATATTAATTAATAACATCAATAATAATTGTTGCTGTCATATTACATGACGGGGCTTTATTTAGCTGTTTGTATTAAAACCCCCCTTAAATTTTAAAGGGGGTTTTTTTTTGGAGAAAATTATGAATCAAAAGATTTTAGGTGTATATTACGAACATCCTGAATGGTTTGAAAAGTTTTTTAACAAGTTAGAGCAAAAGGGTATAGACCATATAAAATTAGAAGGTTGGAATAGTTCTTTTAATCCGGGATCTGATGAAAATAATTTAGGTATTGATGTTATATTTAATAGAATGAGTCCCTCGGCATTTAATAGAGGGCATGAAAATTCTATTTTTTACACTTTAAATTATATGAAATATTTAGAATCTTTGGGATTGAAAGTTATCAATGGTTATGATGCTTATACGTATGAATTTTCTAAATCTAATCAGATTAATTTATTAAGATCTTTAAATATAAGACATCCTAAAACTTATGTTGTTAATCATAAAGAAGCAATTTTAAAATCTGCTAAAGATTTGAAATTTCCTATCGTATTAAAACCAAATATAGGTGGTAGTGGCGCAAATATAATTAAATTTGATGATTATGTAGAATTAGAAAATTATTTAGATACAAATCTAATTGACTGGGGGATAGATAAAACTTTATTAGTACAGGAGTTTTTAACAGCTAAAGATTCATGTATTATTAGAGTTGAAACTATAGGTGGAAAATATGTTTATGCAATAAAGATATTTTTGACAGAAGGTGAATTTAATTTATGTCCTGCAGATTATTGCAAGATTGATGATCAAAAGATTGATGGTATGAAAGATGGAGTTTCAGATAGAGGAGCTTTAGTTGAAAAATTTGATCCTCCAAAATATCTGATTGAGGAAGTGGAAAAAATATTCCAATCAGCAAAGATTGATGTTGGAGGTTTAGAGTATTTAGTAAATTCAGAAGATGATGAAACGTATATTTATGATATAAATGCTATGTCGAATTTTGTAGCTGATCCAGATATAGTCCTTGGATTTGATCCTACTGACAATTTGGTAGATTTTGTTAACAATGAAATACAAAAAAAAGTTAAATTGCCTGTTAATTTATAATCAGAAATTGATAAAATAATATTTTAGATAATTTAAAAGGTATTATGATATCTTCAAATCCTGGAAAAATTTTACTGTTTTTTGCACATCCAGATGATGAAACTTCATCTTGTGGAGGTACAATCAACAAATATTCCAAACTTGGTTCCCATGTCTACATTTGCACTGCAACCAATGGTAATAAAGGTGATTTAGGAACTGGAGATCTTGAATTAACAAGAGAAGAATTAGGACCATATAGAGAAAAAGAAGAATTAAAAGTATTAAAATCATTGGGAGCTTATGATGTGTTACAGCTTGGTTATGATGACCAGGGACTTGAGTTACTTGAAAATGGTGCTTTAGAACACCAATTTTTAAATATCTTGATAAAAGTCCAACCTAATATAGTGATTACGTTTGGCCAGAGAGGATTTTCCGGGCATACTGATCATATTCAGGTTAATATTAATGCAACACATGCTTTTAATAAGTATGTAACTAGATATTCTGATCAAAATATCAGATTGTTTTATACTGCTATGCCAAAATTGATTGCTGAATTTGATGGAAGAGAAATGGATCTCAGTGAAGAAGAAAAATCTCCAACAATTGGCATAGATATATCTGATACTTGGAAAAATAAAGTTAATGGTTTAAGAATGTATAAAAGCCAAAAGGATGCCCAGGAAATAGCAAGTATGTTTGAATCTATGTACAAAGGCGATTCTTTTGATAATTTCGGTGAATCAAAAGAAGAAATTAAGCAATTATTTGAATCACTGAAAAATTATGGTTACACAAGTAATCCTACTGAATATTTTCATCAGTATTATCCCAAGCTAAAAAATTATAATGAAATAATTTTATCAAACAAATTTTAATTATAAAATTCTACAAATAAGTTTGGTTTTCAAGATTGATTTTCTCCAAATGTATCTCCGTAATATTGAAAAAAATCAATTTTACTATCTTCAACAAATTGGTAAAGGTTTTGAAATAATTCTCTTATACCATCAGGAAGTTTGTTTTCGTCTCTATAAGGGTTTTCAAGTTTTTCTTCTATCCAGTCCATATATATTGTATCGGCAGGACCAGGAGTTGTAGTACCGCTAACATATATCCATACTGGATTTCTTTGTCCTACGCTTTGGTACTTTTCACTTAATTCCTTAGCAGCTTGTGCTGCATCTCTTGTTTTACCTTTTTGAATTTTAAATGTTCTTCTTACTAAATACATAGAATCTCCTAGATTTGAATTAATCAATTTTAATGAAATAATCATTTATTCACAACAAATAATTTCATTAAATAGTGAGAAAATAGAAATATACATAGGTGTTACAATATAAGTCCAATTATATATTTAATACCTTGGTTAAATGGAAAATAAAATATCATTATTTGATACAAATATACCACCATTAGCTGAGCGTGTAAGGCCTAAATTACTTAAGGAATTTATCGGGCAATCTCATATTTTAGGTGAAAATAAAATCCTTAATTTATTAGTAGGAAATATGAAATTGTTTTCTATGATTTTATGGGGTCCACCTGGTTCTGGAAAAACTACACTGGCTAGGATTTTGACTGTGAATTCAAATTATGAATTACATCAAATATCTGCAGTTTCAAGTGGCGTAAAAGATTTACGAGAAATTATAGACAAGTCTTTACTAAATAGAAGTATGGGAAAGGAAACTGTTTTATTTATAGATGAAATTCATAGATTCAATAAATCTCAGCAGGATGCATTATTACATGCTGTGGAAAATGGGACAGTTATATTAATAGGCGCTACAACAGAAAATCCTTCATTTGAAGTTATTTCGCCACTTTTATCAAGATCAAAAATTTTAACTTTAAATCCTTTATCATTTGAGGATTTGAGTAAAATTTTATCTAATGCGTTTAAAGAAGATATAATTTTATCAAAAGGTAAATACACAATTACTCAATCAGTTATAGATAAATTGATAAAGAATTCAAGTGGAGATGCCAGGAAAATGTTAAATACGATTGATATTGCGATAAATATTTTAGGTGAATCTGGTGCGATTACTACAGGGATTTTAGACGAATCCTTTCAGAATAAATCAATCCTTTATGATAAAGATGGTGATTATCATTATGATACAGTTAGTGCATTAATTAAATCAATGAGAGGCAGTGACCCTGACGCTGCTATATATTGGTTGTCTGTAATGATTGAAGGTGGAGAAAAACCTGAATTTATTGCAAGAAGAATGGTGATATTTGCATCAGAAGATATTGGTAATGCTGATCCTAAAGCTCTTAATATAGCGGTCTCAGGATTTAATGCAGTTAATTTAATAGGATATCCAGAAGCTTCTATTGTTTTAGCTCAAATTACCACTTATTTAGCTTCTGCTCCAAAATCAAATGCATCATATATGGCATTGAATAATTCATTAGAAATAATTAAAGCAAAAGGAAACCCAGCTGTCCCCTTACATTTGAGAAATGCCCCAACTAATCTAATGAAAGATATGAAATATGGGGAAGGTTATAAATATCCACATTCTTATGACAATTCTTTTGTAGAAGAAAATTATTTCCCTGATGATCAGAATTATATTTTTTACAAACCTACTGAAAATGGTTATGAAAAATATATAAAAGATAGATTGAAAAGTTTATGGAGAGAAAAATATGAATAAAGAAACTCAAATGAATATAAACAAAATAGATACTTTAACTTTTGATATGTTTGGTACAATTTTAGATCTGGGAAGAAGTATGATTCCATATTTAAATGAATTTTTAAATAATAGTAATTTCGATATTTCTAGTGAGCAAATATGGGATACATGGAGAGATAGGCAAAGAATCGAACAATATCAGGATAATATTTTAATGTTAGGTCATAGTGGATATTTAATAACATGTGAAAGGGCATTGAAATACAGTTTGGAAAAATATGAAATTTCTTTTAATGAAACACAAATAAAAAACATTATGGATGGATGGTATTATTTAAAACCTTTTGAAGACGCTTTGAAATGTTTACCTGAATTGGCTAGTAAGTATAATTTGGTTGCATTATCTAATGGTGAACAAAATTATTTGGAACATTTAGCTGAGAACCAATTGGAATTTGAGTTTAGTGATATTATTTCTGTCCAACAGGCAGGGCTATTTAAACCTAGTCCTGCGGTGTATAGAAAGGCCGCTGGTATATTAAATAAAAACGTTGGAGAAATAATGATGGTAGCTTCTCATTCATTTGATATTATTGGAGCAAAAGCATGCGGATATCAAGGAGCATATATTAATCGATATAATTTACCAGTCGAAGATTTGAATTATTCGCCTGATATAACTGCAATAGATTTTTATGAATTTACAAATTTTATGATTAAAGGCATAATACCTAAATCTGAAACAAATATAAATGAAGGAAAAATAATTGAATAATCAAGATTCAAGATTGCCAAAACCTTTTGATTCTTTTGTAGTTGGTAGTTTACCTAGGCCAAAATGGATTATGGAAGTTGTTGAAAGCAGGAAAAGAGGTGATATTTCAGAAAAAGTTTTTCAGAGTATTCTAGATACTGCTGTTCCATTTGCAATAGCACTGCAAGAAAAAACTGGATTAAATTATATAACTGATGGTGAATGGAGAAGGGAAAGTTATGTAAAAGTTTTTTCTGATTCTGTTGATGGTTTTGAAAATGATTTGATTGGAGTAGGAACTGTTAATCAAGATTCTCATACTACAAATATGTACCCTGCAGTAGTAAATAAAATAAAACAAATAAAACCTATAGCATTAAATGAAGCTAAATTTACGATGAGAAATTCTTTTGGTGGAAGTAAATTATTGGTTACTCTTCCTTCTGCATATACGGTTGGCAGAAGAATGTGGGATGAGAAATTTTCTTCTAAGACATATCCTGACAGAGCAGAATTTATCGAAGACTGTGTTCATATAATAAGAAAAGAAATCTCTGATTTGATTGATGCTGGGTTTTTAAATATACAACTTGATGATCCATGGCTAGCTTTATTGGTTGACCCTGAATATAGAAAGAGAGAAAAAATAACTGATATAGATAAAGAAATTGAATTAAGTGTTAGATCTACGAATAAAATTATCAAAGATTTTGATTCAGTATTTTTCTCTGTACATTTATGTCATGCTCATTATAATCGCCTGCACGGTTCTGAAGGGCCCTATGACCTGATATCAGATGCGTTTGGTCAATTGAATGTTGATAGAATAGCGATTGAATTGGCTTCTCCCGTTGCAGGAGGACTTGATATTTTAAAGGTATTTCCATCTGATAAAATTTTAGGAATGGGAGTAGTAGATCATACTTCAAAGGATATAGAAAAATCTGATTCAATTGCTTTTAAAGTCGAACAGGCTATAAATTATTTAGGAACAGATCAAATAACTCTAAATCCTGATTGTGGTTTTGCTCCATCTTCATCTAATCCTATGGATTTGGATGAGGCTTATCTAAAGCTTAAAGAATTAACTTCAGCTTCTTTGTTTTTGAAAAGTAAATATTCATAATTTGGTTGATTAAAGCATTTTATATAATTAATTAATGTAATATGATTCGCTGCAGTATAAAAATATAGATACCTTTATGTTAGGTTTAATTACTCAAAAAATGTTTTTTAAAATTTTCGGTGGCATTTTATTCGCTTATTTTATTGGTGCTATCCCTTTTTCTTCTATGATTAGTTCTAAATATGGTAAAAATTTATTCAAACAAGGTAATAGAAAAGCAGGAGCAGCAAATGTATTGAGAACTTCAGGTGTCAAACCTGCCATATTCGCTTTTACAGCTGATTTTACAAAAGGTTCCGTAACTATACTTGTGGCAAAATTCTTAGGTTTTGAAAATATTTTTGTTTTAATGATTGCATCCAGTACAATACTTGGCCATTGGAAATCTATTTTCAATAATATGAGAGGTGGTGATGGTTTTTCTACACTTGGAGGGATTACTTTAGTTATGTATAGTTTGCCAGGAATGATTGCTGTGCTTAGTGCATTAGTAATAAATTATATTTCAAGATTTTTTAAATATTCATCTACACTTTGTATTCCTGGCAGTTTTTTAATTCTTGTTTTATACACAAAGAATATGAATTCTCAGATTATTGGAATAGGAATTTTGTATTCTTTGGTTTTCCTTAAATCTAATTCAATAGTATTTAAACAAAAATTCAAAGGTATTCTCTGATGAAAGTATTGGTAATTGGAGGAACAAGATATATGGGTAAACTTCTTGTTCGAGATTTATTAAATGAAGGCCATGACGTTTCTATAATTTCAAGAGGAAACCAACAACCGATTTGGTGGAATCAGATTAATCATATAAAAGCTGATAGATCAAATAAAATAGAATTGGAAACAGGACTGAAAGGAATGGAATTTGATTGGGTTTTTGATTTCCAAGCATATAAAAAAGAGCATGTTGAAGATTTTGGAAATCTTATGAATGGACGTGTAGGTAAATATTTGTTTGTGAGTACTGGTTCGATTTACAGTAAATGGGATTATGGTACACCTGAAGAAGCATTATTAGATTTCGAGTTAAATGTTCCTTTTCGAGAAAATCAAGTGAATTGGGATAATTTGTCATATGATTACGACCCTAAAGAATTAGAATATGGTGCCAGGAAGAGGCATTGTGAAAAATGGATAATTGAAAATTTTGAAATTCCATATGTTATTATGAGAATACCAGCTATTATGGGAGAAGATGACCCGTCAGGTAGAATTTGGTGGTGGATTCAAAGAGTATCAGATAATCGAGGAATTGTAATACCTAGTAAAGTTGAAAATCCATTTAGAACTCTTTATTCTGGAGATGCGGCTCAAGCATTTTTAGATTCAATGAAATCAGATAAAACTTTGAATCAAATTTATCATATTGCGTCACATGAAATATTTACTGCAAGCAGTTGGGCAAGAATATTGTCCGGTATATTGAATACTGAACCGAAGTTATTTTTGGTACCTAGCGCTCTAACCGAAAAATATTTAAAAGGAATAAATGAAAATGGTCCAGATGATAAATATTTCCCTCCTTTATTGAGAAATTATCCATATATACATGATTTATCTAAAGCTGATACAGATTTTAAATTTAAAACTACAAAAGTAGAAGATTGGTTAACACAAACGGCTGATTATTATTTGAAGTTATCAGATTTTAAAAATTCTAAAGGATATGAAAACAGAGATCTTGAAATTAAACTTGGCATTGAATGGGAGAATAGGTTGGTAAATCTTCAAGATTCATTTGAGTCTGAGTTTTAATTAATAAGGAATCCCTGCAAGCAGTATAGCAGCATACATACATTTCCATGCTTCTAGATAATCTTCTGATTGATATGAAATAACTTGCCTGGATTCTCTTTTTATTCCTGGCATCATACTAACTACATCCGCCATTAGGTCACTGGTAAATTCTACAGACATTGTGACTGGAGTTTTGTATTTTATTGGTTTGAATCTTTTGTAATTTTGAACACATTCAGTAGCTCTGATTTTAATTAATTTAAAAGTTTCATTACCTGATAAATTTTTTGCTGAAAACTTGTTAATAGTTTCTTTAACAGGAGCTCCAATTATATTTGGAATAAGATTTTTTGCATCATTTACAATATCTGAATCTCCTGCTATTAAACCTATTGGTACGTTATAATATCCTGCTATTCCAGCATTTATTTCAAATTCTGAAGATGGTTTGTCATTAATATAAAAATGCTGAACTACACTTGATCCTCTTATGGTGTGACTTAGTATTCCTTTTTCACCAGGTCTTGAATGATAGCCTATGCACATTGATATATCCTGATTATCCTCAACTCCTTGCATCATCCCTAATGGTTTAGGGGAGCCACTAATTAATTCCGCTCTTTGATCGAGCATATATGGAAGCAAATTTCTCATAGTCCCATGACTATCATTTACAACTACTGTTGTTGCACCTGCTTCAAAACTACCCTCAATGGCGGCATTTGCTTCCAAAGTCATAGCTTTTCTCATCATATTATAATCGTACCCTTTTTGGCCTGTTTGATCTGTGTGTACAACACCACTTACTCCTTCCATATCAATAGATATATGAACATTTATACTCATAATTATCCTTTTTTAATTTTTAAATGAATAATAATTTTTGCAAGGATCCCAATTGTGTTTGGGTATTTCGCTCTTATAGTAATGCTATTTGCTACTCTTGGTTTTATATTTTTACTAGTGCTCATAAAATTAATTTTAGAAATATTTATAATATATTATGACCTGTATTATTCCTGGCTATAATCATAGACAAAGAATTATTAGAGTCAATATTTGATAATTTATGTTTGAATTTTTTCGGGATATATATAAAGTCTTCTTTAGAAATGCTAATGTGCGAGTCTAATTTATCATTTGAAATAAATAAACCTTTTCCTGAATTAATAAAAATTGCAGTTTCAGAATCAGAATGTTTATGTGGAATGGTACTCATTCCTGGTGATAGTTCAATTTTAGACATATAAATTGCTTTTGAATTGCTGGTATTTTTCGAAACACCTATATGTACTTTTGCAGTTTCAGAAATTTTATTTTCTGTGCTCTTAGCAGGTATCACAGTACAATCATTATTTTGTTTGGAATTTTTTGAAAGCTCGTTTTCGTCATTTATTTCTTGAACAATTTCAGTTGGCTGATTTCTTGCAACTAGTAATAACAATGGGTTTCTATTACTTATATTTATTGGTTTGTGCGGGGCATCTGGTGGGACATATATGAAATCCCCTGCTTTTATTTTGTTATGTTTATCTAGTTTTTTACCTGCAACAAATATACCTTCGCCTGCAAGAACGTATATTGCGGTTTCGCAATTCAGGTGTAAATGAGGAGAAGATGATTTACTTGGAGGTATTTCGGCTACAGCTAAATGTATGTTTTTAGAATTAGACGTTTCTTTTGATACCCCAGCTATTCTAGTCATGTCGCCTGATGATATTTCGGTATACCTTTCGAATGGTCTGATAATTGTAGTTACATGTTTGTTCATTTATATTACTCCAAAATTATATTATCAAAATACAAAATTATTTTGTGTAAAAATTGAGAATTTTATATATATTTCTCATCTTTTAAAATGATTGTTAGAATAAAAGTAATTATTGACAAAATAGTAGGGAGAATGAACGCTTTACTTATAGAGGATATATAACTTAAGGTATCAGAATTTACGCTACCTAATTCATTGTTTGACACGGATAGAAACGCCAGAACTAAAGCTGTTGAAATTGATATTCCAATTATATTCCCTGAAGTTCTTGTAAGAGTCAGAAAAGCGTTTACGCTACCATAATTATTTTCTTTCACAGAAGTGAATATATAACTTGTGTTTGCTGCGCCAAAAATCCCCATTCCAAGACCCTGGAAAGCATATGCTACCATTATAAATTCTTTATTAAAAATTGTAGCAAAAAGATATAATGAAACCGATATACTTAAACACACTGCTCCTGCGATTCTTGGAAAATAACTACCTATTTTATCTGACAACTTCCCTGCAAAAGGCCCTGATATTGCCATCATCAGAGGGCCTGGTAATATGTATATGCCAGTTTTGGAGGATGATAATCCATAGCCATTTATTAGTAAAAAAGGTGAAAGAAAGTAAATAGGTGAATTAGCTATAAATGACAAAAACCTTACAACGCTACCCAAAGAGAAGCTTTTGGAATCAAATAATTTGAGATCAATTAATGGATATGATAATTTATTATTTTTTTCCCATAAAATAAATAGAAATAGAAATATTATTGAAATTGGGATCCCTGTTATTAACCATATGAGATTCCAATTAGAGGTTGTATACATAGATATACTTATAATTAAAGAAGAAAGTGATATCGTAGATAGTAACGTTCCTTGCCAATCAAATTCATAGTTTAATGTTTTTTTATTTTTTGGATTATCAAGTTTAAGAAATAAACTGAATGACAAGGCCAACATAGTAATAATAGATACGAAATTAAATATACCCCTCCAACCAAAATTGTCTATTATATAACCTCCGATTATTGGGCCTGTTATAGAGCCAATCCCGATTATAGACATGAAAATCCCAAAAGAGGCTCCCCTGTCTTGTTTTTTGAATAACAGTAATAACATAGTCATTCCATTGGATTGGATCGCAGCAGATCCTATTCCTTGTAATGATTTGAATAATATAAGTGTAATAAGTATTTCAGACCTACCTGCTAAATTTACAAATATTCCAAAAATTACCAAACCAACAAGGTATATTTTTTTTCTGCCATAAATATCTGATAATTTACCCATAGGTAATAAAAATGAGCTTGTTGCTAAAACAAATGTTATAGGTATCCATTGGGCAAAAGATAAAGGGATGTTCATATCATTACTGATAGTAGGTAATGCTAATGTTAACATTGTATTATCAACAACTTCTGCAAATTGCCCCGAGGCTATTCCTATAAACGAAATTATCAGTTCTATCATATGATGAAATTATCTGATAATTTCAGGTTCGATAATTGTTTCTTGGATAATATTTTTTTCTAACGAAACTTTATATCCTTTTGACCCAATTTTAGGGGTGATAAGTTTGATTAATTTATTATTTATATAATGAGCTCCAACATAGTCATCTAGAGCTATTCCATCAGATAATATTTGATTTTTGATTAATTTTTCATAAGTGGGCCTCCGGTCTTCTTCCCCATTATAGTGCGGGCATGCACTCCCTTTTAAAAATCCCAAACCTGTATTTAATTCTTTTAACATCGTTCTATTATTAATACCTAAACCGGGGCTGACTAATGATGATGAGGGACCAAAAGAATCAGTTACACTGCATTCATACCAACAGATCATTCCCGCACTTGCTCCAGTTAATACAATTCCATTTTGCCAAGCTTTTTCTAATATTTTATCAATTCCGTGAATTTCCCATATTGATAACATATTTGCAGTATTTCCACCTGATACTTCTATAATATCTTGATTTAATAAATAATCTTCTAAGTCTCTTTGGTCTCTGCTAAATAATGGTAAATGACTAGCAATTGCTCTCTCTGAAGGGAACACTCTGTAAAATCTTTCTATCGCAAAAGCAGAGTCTCCAACGGCAGTTGGAATAAAAGCTATTTTAGGTTTTTTCTTACCGGATGCTTCAATTTTATAATTATCTATTGCAAGATTAAATTTATCTAACCCAACTCCCCCGCCACCAAGTGCAATTATTTGAGATGATTTTTTAGCAGTCATTAGTTCTCCTTATTATCTTTTTGGCTCTCTTGTCCAAAAATTGCAATTTTGATTTTCGCATTTTAACCATTTAAATAATTCAGGATTGTTAAATTCTGAATTAGAAATATTTTTTATTACTTCATAATTTACTTCTATCAATAATTTATTACTTTTTGTATCGCATAATGGACACATATTCGATTGGTCAGAAATATTATTCATACTTGGAAAAATCAAAATTTTCTTTAGTTATAAATTCTACAAGTGCTGGTTTTCCAGACTCGGTAATACTTATTGCTTCTTTTAGTGCGCTGATAATCTTTTCGGGTTTACTTACTCTTATCCCCCATCCACCTAATGCTTCAGCAACTTGTTTATAATTTCCGCCCTGAGAATGTGCTTTGTATTTTTCTATTGAAGTTGGCATTGAAGGTCTTTCTATAGCCATTGCACCGTTATTTAATACAATTGTAAGTATCCCTATGTTATTTCTTACTGCAGTTTCAATATCCATCCCAACCATGCCTATAGCAGCATCGCCCATAATGTTTATACATAATTTCTCAGGGTTTGCTAGTTTTGCTCCCATGATTACTCCTAATCCATATCCTAGTTGAGTAGTTTTACCCCATCCAATGTAAGATTTTGGAGAAGTGCATTCCCAAAAAGGGATTATTTGATCCCTTGGACTACCAGCATCATGGGTCATGATTGTATTATTTAGATCTACTGTGTGCATTAAATCATTTACAACTCTGTATGGGTTAAGAGGAGTTTCATCAGAGTGTAACTTGCTTTGCCATTCTCCGAGCCATTCGTCTTTTATGTCTTTTATTTCCTGTCTTATATTTTTGCTATTATACTTATCAAAATTAGTTACTTTGTTATTTATGCAAGAAATTAAATCTTGTAACACAAGTTTGGAGTCTCCTATCAGGCCATAATGAGCGTTATAATCTTTGTTAATATCGAACGGGTCATTAGTAGAATGTATTATAATTTTACCTTCCGGGATATCTCTCCCGTACGGTGTTCTTGTTAAACTTGTTCCTATAGCTATCACAACATCAGATTTGTTAAGGAAATGATGAATCATTTTTGTTGTTGAGACAGCGGATGATCCTAATGACAGGGCATGGTTTTCAGGGAAAGAACTTTTTCCTGGCATAGTAGTCATTACTGGTATATTAAGAAGTTCAGCGAATTTTAATAACTCTTCTTCTGCATCTGAATACATAATTCCTTGACCTGTATATAAAACCGGATTTTTAGCATTAATGATTACATCGACTATCTCATTAGTTTCTGATTGATCGGGTCTGACTAAATTCCTTTTAACAGGATCATAATTTAATTCATTTAAATTTTGATCCCATATTTCAGCAGGTATTTCTATTAATACAGGGCCTGGCTTTCCTGTTTTCAATGCATAAAATGCTCTTTTTAATATTTGTGGAAGACGATTTATATCATTTACTTGTGCTAACCACTTAGTAACATTGGAATAATTATTTGTAGAAACAAAATTTGGCGAAATGAAAGATCTATTTAAACTTTCCCCTCCCGGTATTAATAGTACAGGTACATTATCTGCAAAGGATTGGGCAGCTCCTGGAAAAGAATTTTCAGCCCCTGGCCCCCCTTGCATAGCAAATACTCCAATTTGCTTTCCTCCCGTAGATCTGCTTATTCCGTCAGCTATTGCAACCCCTATTCTTTCTTGTCTGCATATTATAGGTTTTATATTAATTTCTGCACAGGATTCAATTAATGCGGTAGACGGGAAGCAACTTAAAAATTTTATATTTTCTTTTTTTAATATTTCTGCTATTAATTCTGATCCATTCATTTGTTTGTCCGATATTGAAATAATATTAGTTAAAGTAACAGAACTTTTTCAATAAATCAATTTTAAGGTTGTGTTTTATACCAATTTATAGCATGATTGTTATCTATAATGGGGAGCAATTGCTGAGAGGATGCGAGTTCATCGACCCTGAAACTGATCTGGATAATGCCAGCGTAGATTCTCCATTAATTAAAAAAAAATGGAGGGATTATGCAAACGTATTCATACATAATTGTTATTATTGTTTCACTGTTTTTTTTCGGAATAGTTTATTGGAATTTTCGAAAATTCAAAACTTCACTTGAAGGTTATGTTGTAGATAGAAATAATGTCAATTCATGGACATCTATAAGTACATTAGTTTCTTCAATACTAGGTGCATGGATTTTATTTAGTCCATCTGAGGCGGGTACTTGGTCAGGAATTAATGGAATTTTAGGTTATTCTTTTGGACAGGCATTACCCTTTGTTGCTTTTGCGTTTATTGGTACTAGAATTAGAGAATTGATGCCATCTGGGCATTCTGTAACTGAATTTGTAAAATATCGCTATGGATCTTTAGGGCATAGCTTTGTAGCGATAATTTCAATCTTTTATATGTTGGTCTTTTTATGTGCTGAACTTACTGGCATTTCGTCTGCGGCAAATTTAATTGGAGGAATACCCAATTGGATAACTGCTTTAATAATTGGCTTATGTGCATCTACTTATGTGGTTGTAGGAGGAATTAAGGCCTCTATATTTACTGATAAATATCAGTTTAGATTTATCTTACCTTTAATAATAATTGGGGTGTTAACTATTTATCTTAATAGCTCTGTGACAAAAGAATTTAATAATCTTGACAATGGACTAATGTCATTTTCTAATTGGACAGGAGGTAAATTTGGTTTAACTTTGATGATTGCTATACTATCTGCTAATATGTTCCATCAAGGATTATGGCAAAGGATTTATAGTGTTACTGATAATAAAACTTTAATTAAATCTTTTGCAATATCTGGCATTATTGTGCTCCCGGTAGTTTTCATATTTGGATTTATTGGAATCTTGGCTGTAGGTATCTTGCCTGAAGGTGCTAATCCTTCAATAGTTTTGTTTGATACTATTATGAAAATATCTCCTCAATGGGTGATAATGATTTTTCTTGTTTTGGCTGTAATGTTGGTTGCAAGTAGTCTTGATACATTGTTTAATTCTATATCAAGTATTATTGGAACTGATTTAAAAGATTTTCTTTCAAAAAATTCAAATTCTCCATTTACAATTTCCCTGAGTAATGCTGTGAAAATTACTCCTTACTTATGTTTGATTCCAGCAGTAATTATAGCTTCTCAGGGATATAGCGTTCTTTATTTATTTTTAATAGCAGATATGGTATGTTGCGCTATTTTATTCCCGGTATTTTTTGGCTTGTATAGTTCTAAATTTAATGGGAATGATGCAGTAATTTCAATGATAACAGGATTAATTATAGGCACTTTACTTTTTCCTAATCCAGATTTGGGAACATTCGAATGGTTTAAATCAATCCCGTATTCTGGAGATTTATTTGCATCTTTTTATATGTCATTTATATCTTCAGCCTTAATTTCATTTCTTTTATTTGTAAAAAACAATATATCATCCAGGCAAGGTTTTGTATTTTCATCACTAAATAAAAATATATCTTCGTTAGATTAGCATTTTAAACTTTGAATTTTGATTGAAATTAATTTAATTTATTATTAATCTAATTTTATAGTTTTGAGGTGATGTAAATTGGAAAGACCGATTAAGAAAGATCCTGGCACTCTTTATACAAAATTAGACACACCAAGTCTTATATTGGATTTAGATGCTGCAATAAAGAATTTAACTTTAATTAGTAATAAATTAAATTCTTTAAAATTAAAAGTCAGATGGAATGTGAATTCACACCTTACCAAGGATATTCTTTCTTTACAAATGAAAGCTGTTCTTAATACGAAAGGTATATCAGTTGCTAATACTTCACAGGCTTCAATTTTTTCTTCTTTAAGTGATGATATTATTGTGAATAATGTTGTTTTGGCTGAATCAAAATTATCTTCAATATCAGAATTAAATGCATCACCTACTTATAGCTCAATTTTACAGTTAAACAAAATTAAAAATGTATATTCTGGTGAAATATATATAAAAATTAAAATTGATCCAGGTTTTGATTTTAATTCAGATATTATTAATTATTTATTAAATGAAAATCATTTGATAAAAGGCATTATTTTTGATTTTATTAAATATGATAAATCTAAAAGCCAAGTGGTACAAAAGTTTTTAAATAATAATCCTTCTATAATATCTATTACAGATAATTTTATTGCTTCAGGAAATATTTCTATTAGTGAGTATGAAAAATTAGATCCAAATTTTACTGAAATTATAATTGATAAATTACCGTTAACAGATATAGATTGCATTGCATCTAATCCTGAAATAAATGAATCTGTAAAAGTTTTAACTACTGTTCTCAGTAAACCTGATTCAGATCGTATAATTTTAGATACTGGACAAAAAGCAATAAATATTGATTATGGATTTCCAAAAGTAAAAAATATTCAGTCTGCTAAAATAATTTCTTTGAGTGCAGAACATACAAGTGTAGGATTAAGCGAAAAAGATCAGTCTGCACTTAATATAGGTGATAAAGTTGAGTTGATCCCAAGCGATATATCTTCAATTATGAATCAATTCAATTTTTTATCTGCAGTTAAGGATAACAAATTAATTTCAACTTATGAAATCTCAGCAAGAGGAGCATATAAATAATGATTAATAAAATAGGTACAAATTTAAAGGATATTGAAACTCCAGAATTAATTATCGATTTAGATATTTTAGAATCAAATGTTAATACTGTTTCTAAAGCATATAAGGATTCACATTTGAAAATGAGAGCACATACTAAAAATTTAAAAAGTCCTTATCTTGCCAGGAAACAGGTTGAAGCAGGGGGAAGTAATGGTGGGGTTTGTACAGCAAAAGTTTCTGAAGCTGAAGTTATGGTTGAAGGTGGATTTGATAATATTTTAATTGCAAATCAGGTCGTTTCGGATGATAAAATTGAAAGACTTTGTAGCCTTGCAAAATTTGCTGATATGAAAGTTGGTATAGATAATATAGATAACTTGAATAATTTGTCAAAATTTGCAATAAAACATAATGTTGTTTTAGGAGTTTTGGTAGAAATTAATACTTCTATGTTCAGATGTGGAGTTAGATCTTCAGAACATGCAGTTGAGCTTGCAAAACATGCAGTAGAACTTGAAGGTATAGATTTTAAAGGTGTCATGAGTCATCAGAGTATAAAAGGACTACCTACAGAGGATGAAAGATGGAAAGTGGGTGAAGGTTACCTGGAAATCTGTTTGGAATCAAAAAGAGCAATAGAGGAAGCCGGAATAGATGTCGAAATAGTTTCTACAGGTGAAACTTTTACTTTTGATATTGCCCTTAAATATCCTGAAATAACTGAAATCCAGGGAGGGACATATGCATTAATGGATTTGAATTATCCATATATGCCATTTGATATAGCTGTAAAAGTTTTTAGTACTATTATAGATATTGAGGATGACAAAATTACTATTGATGCAGGTAATAAATGTATAGCTGCCCCAAACAATGCAACTCCATTGATAGAAGGAGTAAAATCTGAATTAGTAGAAATGGGTTTGGATTATTCCATCCACAAAATATCTGATAACAAAAAATATAATATTGGAGATAAGGTTTATTTATTGACTACTCATGAAGATGGACTTATAAATCGTTGGGATAAATTTGTTGGAATCAGAAAAGAAATTGTTGAAGGATCATGGGATATATTGGGCCGGGGTTGTCATCATTAGAGAATTTATTTATTTCTGTTTCTAAGTTTTTTGGTTCCATATATTAGCCCGGCAATAAGTATCCATACTGGAGTGAATACAAATATAAATACTATTACACTAATTATAAATTGCCCAAATGATGATAGTGCTTTAATTGCATCTAGTGCTATATCCCTGGTATTCCAACTTGGATCATTGATTGAGACTGGATTAGGTATTTCTTCCATATAAATATGGATTAATGAAGTTACAACTGAATTTTCAATAAATTTAAATCTTCCTTTTAGGCTGTCTATTTCTCCTCTTAATCTTGACAATTCTTTTTCAACTTCTACAATTTCTTTTACTGATTCAGTTTTATCTAATAATTTTGTTAATCTTTGTTCAGATGATTCCATACTGGTGATTTTAGCTTTTACATCAATGTATTCTTCTGTAATATCCTGAGTGAAAATACTTTCATGTATTGTTTCTTTTGCATATGTTTTTATTTCTTTTAAAAATTGATCTAATGAATCAGATGGCACTCTTAAAGATATATTTGCAGTTTTAGTTTCATAATCAGTATTTGGTGCATAAGAAGATGAGCTGACAATATATCCGTTATAAGAATTTGTTTTATTTGTTATAAAATTCATGGAATCATCTAAGGATTTAACTTTTATTTCTAGTTGAGCATTTTTTGATATTTTACGGTCTGATATATTAATTGATTGACCAGTATCTGGATTAATAGGTGAACCAGAAACCTCTTTTGTCATTATTTCAGCAGATTGAGGAGAGCTCATCATCCTAGAGCTACTCATTGATTCATCATATTCTGGTTCGTTTCCACAAGCTGTGAAAATTATGAATAGCATTAATGGTGCTAATATGTAATTTATATATTGATATATTTTTTTCATATAATGAAATTATCACATGAGATCTGATTATATAAAATACTTTATATAGTTACTTTTCAGTTATTTCTTTCATTTATTTTAAACTATATTTTAGCCAAATAGAGTATCTTCTCTTAAATATATTTAATATTATCAGTGAAATTTATAATTTTACAAAACACACTA
>Ga0310124_10000570_pt1 | contig 25587 bp, 16 predicted proteins | sample CB11b_AW_Bot5_MG_FD_203507 | JGI IMG/M metagenome (GOLD analysis project Ga0310124, IMG submission 203507) | Marine microbial communities from Western Arctic Ocean, Canada - CB11b_AW_Bot5 | ecosystem: Environmental > Aquatic > Marine > Oceanic | place: Canada: Western Arctic Ocean | collected...
TCGCCTATGAGTACACCGTCACGGACTCCTCGATCTATACCGCGCCGTACACCGTGATGATGCCGTTGCGACGGACCGATGGACCGCTCTTCGAATATGCCTGTCACGAAGGCAACATTGGGCTGCACGGTATCTTGGCCGGTGCGCGGAATCTCGAACTGCTGGGCCGAGAATTACGTCCGTAGCCGCCCTTGGCGGGGCACAAACATCGGGCCGGCACATGCCAGACCGTTGGCGCGTGTCGGCCCGCCGTGTGTACGGCCGGTACCACGGGCTGCTACGACTCTGACCAGAGCGCCTATCAGTCGTTGAAGAAAACCGGCGGTGTCTTGCTGTCGCCCGCGTCTTCCCGGCCTCGTCGCGGTCGAGAAAATGGACCGTGAACCCCTGTTCTGGATCGGCGCGAAAGATCTCAGCCGGCGTGATGATCGGTTCCGCGTCCGGTCTGTCGAGGCTCGCCTACAGGCGGCGGAGGACCGAGAGCGAACATTCGCGGCCGAGCGCGACGAGGAGCATCGGCGGGTCGGACACGCACTAGGCCGAGCCCGAACCCAATTGCTCGAGTTGGAGGCGCTACGGAGCCAGCGCGCCGACCGGGACCCCGCCCTGCTCGGGGCGGCCTGACGGCGTCGTGAAGGGAGAATAGGTGGGTCGTTGGTGGAGCCGCCGGTATGATTCCCTGAAAGGTACGGTCACGCCGTCGTGCACACGTCCCCATCGCGACGATTCTTCCTACCCGCCTCGTCTCCCCTCGCATTTGTCCTGATCGGCGCCATGTCGGTTACCAGCCCCATTCGGATAGTCTCGTTCGCCATTGTTGTGTCGCGTGTCAGGTTGTACGATTGACGGATACGTGAGTGTGGTGCAAACAGTGTCCATCGGGGCCAAGGGCCGCAGGTGGTCGCGAGACCCGCTGACCGTGTTTGCCGTGCCGGCGATACTGTCGCATCAGGTTTCGGGGCCGGCTTCAGCGGCAACGTCGAATCCAAGGTGGGCGTCTGAACCGACAACTTGGACCACGCCACCTGGGCGCTTTCGCTCGAGCCATTGGATCGGCGCTAGCGTTCGGCCTGACTGCAAGTCTGAGCCCTGCTGTCGAGCCATTCTGTGACGAGACGAACCCGCGAACTGCAGGCAACCGGTCCGTGGACCTGGCGCGCCTGGCCGCTGATCGCACTGACCGGGGCGGCGCTGGGCGGGTGCGGTCCAGGCGGAGACACGTCCACGCTCCCGTCCGCCGCGGTGGAGCAGTCTCCAGTTGCGTCACGGTTTGATGAGCCGTTCGTCGAGGCCGCGGCAGCGGTTGGTCTGGATTTTCAGCATGTGAACGGCATGTCGGGCGAATTCTATTTCAACGAGATGGTCGGCGGGGGGGTGGCGTTGTTCGACTATGACAACGACGGCGACCTCGACATCTATCTGGTCCAAGGCCACCTGCTCGGCCCCGACATCGCCCCCGGCGACACGTCCGCCGAGCCGGGCCTGCAGGGTCCGGTGACCGATCGGTTGTATCGCAACGATCTGGACGGCGCGCCGGACTCGCTCGGCTTTACCGACGTGACGGCCGAGAGCGGACTTGACGCGCGTGGATACGGCATGGGGGTGGCAGCCGGAGACATCGACAACGATGGTTGGGTCGACCTCTATGTCTCGAATTTTGGTCCGAACCAATTGTGGCGAAACAACGGTGATGGCACGTTCAGTGATCACACCGTGGCCTCGGGCGCCGGCGACGCGCGTTGGAGCGTGAGTTCCGCGTTCCTCGACTATGACCGGGACGGTTGGTTGGATCTGTATGTCGGCAACTACGTGAACTACAGCGTGGCTAACAACGTCGAGTGTTTCCACAACGTCCGTACCTACTGTGGCCCGGACGGGTTCGTGCCGGTGCCGGACAGGTTGTTCCGGAATCGAGGCGATGGCACGTTCGAGGATGCCACGGCGGTGTCGCAAGTGGGCACCGAGTACGGACCGGCGCTCGGAGTCGCGACCGCCGATCTCGATGGAAATGGCTGGATCGACATCTATGTCGCCAATGACCTGTCGGAGAATCGGAGCTGGATGAATCAGGGGGACGGGACGTTTGTGAACACCGGCCTGTTCAACGGGTCGGCGCTGAACGACGCTGGAGACGCCGAGGCAGGTATGGGGGTCGACGCCGGTGACTTCGACGGAGATGGAGACGAGGACCTGTTTATTTCGCATCTGGTCACCCAGACCAACACGTTGTATGTCAACGATGGGACGGGACTGTTCGAGGACCAGAGCGTGCGCACCGGTCTGGGGCCACCCAGCCTCCCGTTCACCGGGTTCGGCACGGCGTGGTTCGACTACGACAACGATGGTTGGCTGGATGTGATGGTGGTCAATGGCGCCGTTGATCTGCTGCCGAGCCTGGTGCAGGAGCGAGATCCGTACCCGTTGCATCAGACGAATCAACTGTTTCACAATCTGGGCAACGGGAGATTCGAAGACATGTCGGACCGCGCGGGGGCCGCGTTCGAGCCGTCCGAGGTCAGTCGCGGCGCGGCGTTTGGCGACGTCGACAACGACGGTGACATCGATGTGGTGGTGACAAACAACAATGGGCCGGTCCGCCTGTTGTTGAACGGCACCGGGAATCGGAACCACTGGATCGGCCTGCGCATGGTGGGTGCGTCGGTGGCACGCGACATGCTCGGAACTCGGGTGGCAGTGGTGACCACGGACCGCTCGCCGTTGTGGCGGCGGGTCCGATCGGACGGAAGCTATGCGTCGGCCAACGATCCGCGTGTCTTGGTGGGGCTCGGGGCGGCGGAGGCCGTGACGGCGGTCCGGGCCGTGTGGACCGACGGGCGCGCCGAAGAATGGACCGATGTGACGGTGGACGCGTGGACCACGCTTCGGCAAGGGACCGGGGTGGCGGTTGGTCCGCCGGGTCAAGGGCCGGTGTCACCGTGAGGTCCACCCGGTCGCGGCGTGTGCGCACTGGTGTGATCTCGCTGTGTGGAGCCGGCCTCCTGGCGGGTGCCTGTAGTGAGGTGCCGTCGCCGCCCAGTGCCGTCGACGTGGCGCCGGTCGCCGACAGGGAGGCGGCGCCACCAGTCACGCTCCCGCAGATCGACGGCTTCGAGGCGGACGCGCAGACACAGCTGCGTGACGCGCATCTCGCCCTGCAAGTCGCCATCGAGGCCCGTACGGTGACGGGCGACCAGTTTGGACGTCTCGGAATGCTGTTTGCGGCATACGGTCTGGTCGACGGGGCCGAGGCGGCGTACCTCAATGCCCGGGGGCTGGCTCCAGCCGAGTTTCGTTGGGATTACTATCTCGGGGTTCTGTACGACACGACGTCACGACCGGAGCAGGGCATCCCCGCCTTGGAGCGCGCGCTTGAACTGAGCCCCGGTTATGTGCCCGGGCTGGTCCGGCTTGGCGACTTGCTGGCTGGACAGGATCGGGTCGCCGAGGCGACACGGCGGTATCGCGATGCGTTGGCGCAGGATCCGTCGTGCAATCCGTGCCTGGTCGGGCTCGGACAGATCGCGCTGCAGGACCGCGAGTTCGAGACCGCGGTCGAGCATCTCGAGCGTGCCCTACAGTTCGCGCCGCAGGCCGCCACCATCCGATATCCACTGGCGCTGGCCTACCGTGGACTTGGAGAGGACGCCAAGGCGCAGGCGCAGCTCGATGCGCGTGCCGAGGCGACACTGAACACTGGGATGGGCCGTCAGATCGACCGCCCCGGGGTGTTCGACCCGTTGCTCCAAGAACTCGAGCGTATGGCGGTCGCGGGTAACGTGGCGATCGAAGCACGCGGGGTGATGGCGGCTCGGGAAGGACGCTGGGCCGATGCCATCTCCGATTTCGAGACGCTCGTGGCCTCGGACCCCGACAACGCGGTGTCCCGCAATCTGCTTGCGGTCGCGCTGTTGGCGACCGGGGATCGCGACGGGGCCCGGCATCAGTTTCAGGAGACCTTGCGGATTGACCCAGTGCACCCCAGAGCGAACCTCCAATTGGGTCTGCTGTTGGTGGACGACGGTCAGGAGCAGGGCGCGATTATACGATTCCGCGCCGCGGTCGAGGCGGACCCCGGGGCCAATATGGCGTATCTCAATCTCGCCGGCGCGCTGTTGCGGAACGGTGACGCGGGAGAAGCGGCGGATGTCTACGACGCATTGCTCGAACTCGATCCGAGCAATGCTCCGGCCAGGCTGGGACGCGCGTTCGCGTTGATTCGGGCCGGGCGTCATGCCGAGGCAAAGATCCGGCTCGAGGAGGACATCCTGGCGCGCCCGACGGAGATAGCGTTCCCGCACACGCTGACGCGGTTGCTGGCCGCCTCTCCTGACGCGAGCGTGCGGGACGCGGGGCGGGCGTCTGAGCTGATACAGCAGGTGACCCGGGAACTGCAGAATGGCCAGGTCGCCGAGACCACGGCGATGGTCCTGGCCGAGGTCGGTAGTTTCGATGGCGCTGTCCGCTATCAGGAAATCGCGGTCGGGCTGGCCGCGGAGGCCGGGATGAGAGAGCTGGTGGCCGAGATGCGCATCACGCTGGCGCTGTATCGCGGGGGCCAGCCATCGCGATTGCCGTTCAGGCCGAACGATTCGGTTTTTTTCCCCGCGCCGTTCAAGCCGCCCGGTGCGTTCGACGAACCGCCAAGTGGCGCGCCTGGTCAGCCGTAGGTTTTCTGACGAGATGCCCGCGTGGACGGCGTTGCTTCCTCGGTCACATGCCGCCTGCATGCTCCCTCGTCGCGCCTTGCCACACAGGCGACTCGTCAGAAAACGGCCTCGTCGGAAGACCTAGGGAAGCAGACGGGGAACAAACTTGGTGAGCCCTTGGACCGGGCCGACCTCGCCGCCGATGACGTTGCCGGCCGCGTCGACCGTGACCCCTTCGCCCATCGACCCGTAGCCCCCCATCCCGGAGGGACGCTCGGACACATGTTCCGCGACGAAATAGAGTACTTCGCCCGTCCGAGCGCTACCCACTCGAAGGCCCTTCCGCCAGCCGGGGTTGTAGTTGTCGTCCGACTCCGAGTCGATGGCATACAGCATGTCGTTGTCATCGATGAAGAGCCCGCTGATTCGGCTGAACTGATACCAGGTCGCGATATGGCCACCCTCCTGGTCAAAGATCTGAATTCGGCGGTTGCCGCGGTCCGCCACGAAGAGACGGCCTTGAGAGTCCATCGCGAGGGAGTGCGGCGCCCGAAACTGCCCGTCTTCGTATCCCCAGGAGCCCCAGCTCTCGATGAACGTGCCGTCCGGGGCGAACTTGGAGATCCGGCTCAGGGAGTCCGGACCGGCTTCGTCCTCGAACTGGGCGCCGTGTCCCTCCGCGACGAAGATGCTCCCGTCCGGCGCCACAAGGACGTCGTTCGGCTGAGTGAGGTGCGTCGGAGGGTTGCCGGCCACGCCGGATGTGCCGATGGTGAGGAGCACCTCGCCGTCCGGACTCAGCTTGACGACCGTATGCCCTCTTCCGGACGGAGTGGGGGATGGACCCACCGCGGTGACGGTCGCCGCGTCAGCGATCCAGACATTGCCGTCGCTGTCGACGTCCATCCCGTGGGGCCACATGAAGATCCCAGCGCCGATCGCCTGCACGACGGTGCCGCTTGGATCCAGCTTGACGATCGGGTCGACATCCGACTCCGCGCATGAGTTCGCGCCGCAGCGATCGCCGGCCCAGATATGCACACCGTCCACATCGACGTTGACCGCACTGACCGAGCCCCACGACCGGCCGTCTGGCAACGTGCCCCAGTCGCGCTGGGTCTCATACGGGTTCGGCAGGTTGTTGATCGGTTCGACATCGGCATGTGCGGCCGGGCCGGTGGCACCCCGCTGCGCCAACGCGGTGAGTGGGGCAAGTGCGACGAGTGTGCCGCACAGGGCCGCACACATGACCAGGCGTCCGCCTGACGTCTGGACAGGACTGTAGTTCTTGATCATCGTTTACCTCAGTTTGCTGGACGGGTAGACCTGCGACTCGAGCGGGCCGGCAGACAAGATGGCCTCCTCGGGCTGGTATTGTCAAGTGGGCGACGGTCGGGAGTCACGCGACCGTCCCCGTCCGGCCGGACAAGGCCGCACTGGCTGCGCTTGACACAGGCTGGCGGCTCTGCGAGTTTTTCCAGAGACGTCGCTGGACCCAGCAGGGGGAGCACGCGCGGCCGCCATCATGCCAATGACCGAGGTCACGATGAGACATCGATGTGCGCGACTCATGGTCGCCACGCTGCCCTTGGTCGCTGGTGCGTGTGGCGCGTCCGAGCCTCTCGTCGAACCGGGGGAGACACCGGCGGTCGAACAGGGCGCCGCACCAACGGGCCGCGATGCGGCGCCAGCGGGGGCGGGCGGGACTGAGCCGCGGAGCGACGCGCCCGCGGTGTTCGAACAAATGACCAGCGGTGCGTCCATTGACCAGTTCGCCAGGTACTCGCCGGACGGGAGCGGCATCGTCTTCGTGTCGGACCGGAACGGGGGGCTACGACTCTGGACGATGTCGGTACAGGGCGGTGACCTGACGGCGCTCACCGACGAACACGACTTTCTACTCTTTCCGGTGTGGTCGCCGGATGGCTCCCGCCTCGCATACGTGTCCGATCGGGACGAGCCGACGAACGTCTGGGTCGTGTCCGCCGGGGGCGGCGACTCGGTGCGCCTGACCTCCGACTCCGGCATCGTGTACGACCCGCAGTGGTCGCCCGACGGGGCGACCCTGCTCTATCTGAACAACACCGAGGGCGAGAACGACATCTGGGTCGCCGCGGCGGACGGCAGTGGGTCGAGGCAACTCACCACGACCGGCGCGGCGGGCCCCGCGCGGTGGTCACCGGACGGCACCAAGATCGCCTTCGCCTCGAGTCACGGCGAGACCCGCAGCATCTGGATGATGCCCTCCGGTGGCGGGGTCGCCACGCAGTCGACCTCCGATGACGGCCAGGACAGCGCCGTTGAGTGGTCGCCAGACGGTACCCAGATCCTCTTTACGTCCAATCGAGCCGGGAGCCCCAATGTGTGGGTGATGCCGGCCACGGGGGGGGACGCCACCGCGTTGACGACCGGCCGAGGCAACGACAGTCTGCCTCGGTGGTCGCCCGATGGCGCGTGGGTGGCCTTCTGGTCGATTCGCGATGACGTGTCGGACGTCTGGATGGTGCCGGCCGCGGGCGGTCCAGAGATTCAAATCACGAATGACGATCTCGGCCAGGCGCATCTCCGGTGGTCGACCGACGGCACCGCGCTCGTGTTCAGCGTCAGCCAGCGGCGTTCCGATCTCTGGACGGTATCGGCGGAGCGTGGGAGCCGGTCGCCGGTGACGTCGGACCACGAGAACGCGCGTAGCCCCGTCGTCTCGCCGAACGGCAGGGAGGTCGCGTTTGTGTCGGGCGGCGGCAGTACCAGCGACATCTACATCGTGGATCTCGGTGGGGGCGCGCCGCGACGCCTCACGACGAATCCCGGCGGCACGGCTCGGCCGCAGTGGTCGCCTGACGGTACGCAGATCGCGTTCGAGTCCAGTCGCGCTGGGAGCAGCGACCTGTGGATCGTGACCGCCACGGGCGGCGAGCCACGGCAGGTAACGACGCACACGGCGCGGGATACCAGTCCTGTCTGGTCCCCGGATGGCGCGACGCTGGCGTTCCTGTCCAATCGGGAAGACGACGTGTCCGAGGTCTGGCTTGTTCCGGTCGCGGGTGGTGACGCTCGCCGGCTGACCACCCAGGGCGCATCGAGACCGCGCTGGAGCCCCGACGGTCAGGACATCGTGTTTCAGTCTGCGGCCGGGATGGACGCCCAGATGCAGGTCTGGCGGGTGCCGTCCGCGGGTGGCACGGCCACGCCGTTGACCGAAGGCGGGTATACGGCTCAAACGGAGTACTCGCCCGATGGGCAGACGCTCACCTACCAGCGGCACGACGGCGTGGGGTTCGACATCTATGTCATGCCGGCGAACGGCGGTGCCGCCACCCGTCTGACCAGCGAGGAGGATGACGATGTCTCGCCACGGTGGTCACCCGACGGCTCGCGGGTGGCGTTTCTGTCGGGCGAGACGGACAATCGGGCGCTGCATGTCGTCTCGGCGACGGACGGCGAGTTGACCCGGCTGACCGACCCGACCGGGGCCGTCGGGAGTTACGAATGGCTCCCGGACGGCTCGGCCCTCGTCTACAGCCTCCGAGAGTGGCGGGCCAATCTTTGGCGCGCCGAGATTGGGACGCTGCTCGAGGGCGGCACACGCTAGTCCCCGGGACACTAGACTGTTCCGCAATGCGCGAGCACGAGCCGCCCGAACGGTGGTCCCTCGACGGCCTGAATCCGAGGGCTATCGCCGCTCGGGACACGGGCCTGGCCTGGCTCGTCGCCCTCGGGGTCTTGGTGACGGCCCCGCCGGCCGCCTCTCAGCCACGCCCGCGCGTCGACCCGACGCGGCCACCCACGCTCGTGTCGGTCGAGGTGGAACGGGCTCCCGTCATGGACGGGGTGGTCATGGGCGACCCGGCTTGGTCGGAGGCCAACCCCACGGCGGAGTTCTGGCAAACCCGCCCCGATGAAGGGGAGCCGTCCTCGGAGAAGACGGAGGTGCGGTTTGTCTTCTCCGACACCACGCTCTATATCGGGGTGGTCTGCTATGACGAGGAAGCCGGGGAGATCACCGTCGCGGACAGTCGTCGAGATGCCTCTCTGGACGATGGCGACAGCATCCAGATCATCCTCGACACGTTCCTCGACCAGCGGAGCGGTTTCGTCTTCGGCACCAGTCCAGCCGGGCAGGAGTATGACGGTCAGGTCGTGAACGCCGGCGAAGGCCGACTCGGCCGCAGCACGACCACATCCAGCGGGTCCGGCGCCGGGTACAACGGGAACTGGGACGGTGTGTGGGAGGTGCGGACGACGGTCTCCGATACGGGATGGAGCGCCGAGTTCGCCATCCCTTTTCGTACGCTGAACTACCCGGCCCGCGACGTCCAGACCTGGGGAGTGAATATCCAGCGGACCATCCGGCGTCGCAACGAGATCGCCTACTGGGCTCCCCTTCCACGGCAATACAACCTCCTGCGGCTGTCACTCGCAGGGGCGGTAACTGGCGTTCGGGTGCCCCCGGCGGAAGAGCGCGGCGTGAAGATCGTTCCCTATGTAACCGGTGAACTGGGCCATAGCGACGTCCGGGAGCGCACGACGGCCCTTGGCGACGCCGGCGTTGATCTGAAATACGCGATCTCTCCCAGCCTGACCCTTGACCTGACGTACAGCACGGACTTCGCCCAGGTCGAAGTGGACCGTCAGCAGATCAATCTGGACCGATTCAACTTGTTCTTTCCGGAGAAGCGCCCGTTCTTCCTCGAGAACGCAGGGGTGTTCTCGGTGAGCAGCGTACGTCAGGTGGCGGGCGGGAATCCGGCCCAGACGGAGCTGTTCTTCAGCCGCCGCATCGGCATTGGCGGCGACGGCCGCGAGATTCCGATTCTGGGAGGCGCGCGAGTGTCCGGCAAGGTGTCGGACACGGTGTCCGTCGGGCTGCTCAACATGCAGACCGAGGCGGTCGGCCGCGCCACGCCGGCCAACAATTTCAGTGTGGCTCGTGTCGCGCGAGACCTGCCGAACGGTTCACAGATCGGGGCGCTGTTCGTGAATCGGCAAGCGACGGGGGCGCAGGCCGGGTCGGACAACTACAACCGGACGTATGCGGTGGATGGTCGGGTCGGGCTGGGGCAGAACGGGCAAGTCGCCGGATTCCTCGCCAAAACGTCGACCCCGGGATTGGAGGCGGCCGACCACGCGTACAATCTGGCCTGGGACTACAACTCCGAACAGTGGCGTTTCACGATCGGCTACGTAGAGGTGGCCGAGGACTTCAACCCGGAGGTCGGGTTCCTTCGGCGAGGGGGGCGTGGCTTCCGTAACGTCGATTCCGGCTTCTCTTTTATCACGCGACCGAAGAACTTCCTCAAGCTCCAGCAGATTCGCCCACACGCGACCTTCAATCGATTCTGGCTCTTCGACGGATTCGAAGAGAGTTCGTTTCTGCACCTCGACAACGACCTCGAGTTCAACGACAGTTCGCTGATCAAGACCGCCTGGAACATCACGGGCGAGGGGGTCATCGAGGCGTTCGAAATCGCCGACGGGGTGATGGTGCCAGCCGGCAGCTACGACCACCATGAGGCGCAAATCTCCTACGAGTCGAACCGGGGTGCACCGGTGAGTGTTGGCCTGCGCACGCGGGTCGGCGGCTTCTTCGGCGGCCATCGAGCCACCTGGGGGCCAACGCTCAACATACGGACCGGTGATGCGTTCAATGCCGCCATCGAGTGGAGCCACAACGACGTGGACCTGCCGGGCGGACACTTCATCGCCAATCTCACGAGCGCCCAGGTCGCCTACAATTTCACGCCGCGCCGCTTTGTTCAGGCCCTGGTCCAATACAACGACAGCGCCGATCTGTGGTCGACCAATCTTCGTCTGGGTTTGCTGGGTCAGGCCAACACCGGTCTCTTTCTGGTCTACAACGACACCCGCGGGCTGCACGACACGATTCCGGCCGGTGGTGGCCGCAGCCTGATTCTCAAGTTCAGCCAGATGTTCGATCTCGGGGACTAGCAGCCCGTGGTAGAAGTCCCACTGCATTCGACCGACGCTGAATCCGTCCGACCTGCGTTGTTCATCGGTCACAGACTGCCGGTATTTTCCCTCTTCTCGCCTTGCCCGACCGGTCCAGCGCCACTCTCGGTGCGACGCGCGACTTCTACCACGGGCTGCTAGTGGACCGCGGTCTCGGCGTTCCCCGGTATACTTTCCAGCCTGTCGTCGCGCGAGGCAGGACGGACCCCGCGACGGGTCGTGGACTATTCATCACATCGCAGCAGAGGAGAAGAGTTACATGAGCGACAGTTTGACCGGTGCGGAATTCAAGGCAGCGCTGCGGAACAACACCCCCAAGCTGGGATTGTTCATCAATTCGCACAGCACCACCGTCGTGGAACAGCTGGCCCACAGCGGCTACGACTGGTTGCTGGTCGACTCCCAGCATGGTCCGATGGGCTACGAGACCTTGTCCACCATGATCGGGGGCATCGCGGCCGGCGGCGCCAAGTCGCTGGTGCGGGTCACCGGATACGCGGACCGCGCCGGAATCCAGCAGTCGCTGGACGTCGGGGCCGATGGCGTGCTGGTGCCGTACATCAACACCGCGGACGAAGCTCGTCAGGCGGTGAGTTGCACGCGGTATCCCACGGCGGGGACCCGTTCAGTCTATTTTCCGCAGAAGAGTATGAACAAGGGCGGTCTGCTCGGGTACGCCGGCGCGGCCAACGATAACATCATCACCGCGATGCAGGTCGAAACGGCCAGTTGTATTGAGAACATCGAGGAGATCGCGGCGGTGCCGGGCATCGACCTGTTGTTTCTCGGCCAGAATGACCTCTGTATGTCGATGGGCCTGTACGAGAAGTATCAGTTCCCCGACATGTACACGTCGCCTGAATTGAAAGAGGCGACGGACGCTCTGAAGGCGGCGGCCAAGAAGAACAACGTCATTCTTGGTCTGTTCCTGTTCGGCACCGACCGTGTGGGCGAGTTCCGCGAGCAGGGCTTCAGCCTGATCAGCATCGGAAATGACCTCCACCACATCCTGACCCAGGCCGGCGCGCATGTAGAGGCGCTGGAGGGGATCATGCCGGACTGGAAGCGGCGTCCGACGGCGTTGTTCTAGTACTTCGACGGGCTGCGCGTTCAGTACTGTGGCCGGGGCTGCGCCCCGGGGGGGCGGCGACCGCTACGCGGGGACCCCGGAATGCCCCACTCCGCGTCCGCGAGGCGCGCATTGTCGCGCGCCTTGGCCTGTTCCGGCGGCACTGAACGAGTAAGTGGATGCTCGTTTCGGGCCGCATGCCCCGGCCGCGGGGCGCAGCGCGGGCTCGCGAGGGAGGGGGATCGGATGAGCGGGCACACCCGAGACAGGTTGGCGGGATCGGGGAGTTGGACCTGGGGCCGGTCGTTGTCGTGGGTCGTGGCGTGGGTCTTCCTGTCGGCGCCGCCGGCGGGCGCCCAGGAGGGTACGGCCAACGGCGAGTGGCGCTCCTACGCGGGCGACGTTTGGGGCACGAAGTATTCGCCACTCGACCAGATCACACCCGACAATTTCGATCGGCTTGTAGTGGCCTGGCGGTGGCGCACCGCCGATTCCCTTCTGCCATACGAGAGCCAGCAAGGCGTGTCGCTGGCGCCGGCCGCGACGGTGTTCGCGCGGCTCGACGAGGCCGACCCCAACCGGTGGGTGACGCGACCCAGCATCGGGCGCCTCTCGGCCACGCCGCTGATGGTGGCCGGCGTCCTGTATCTCGCGACCCCGCTGTATCAGGCAGCAGCCATCGATGCCCGGACCGGTGAGACCCTGTGGGTCCACAATCCGCGGGTCTACGAAGAGGGAAGCCCGCCCCTGCCCGCCCCCTGGAACCATCGGGGGGTAGCCTACTGGGAGCGTGGCGACCAAGCGCGGATCGTCTGGGGCACGGGCGACGGTTTCCTCACGGCGGTCGACGCCAAAACCGGTCTTCTGGCGACCGGTTTCGGAGATGGAGGACGGGTCAGTCTCGAGGACGGGCTCCCGCGCGCGCGTCAGCACACCAGCGGCTTGCCCCCGCCGTCCCGGTCGCCACCGCTCGTCGTCGGCGATCGTGTCATCGTCGGCTCATCAGTCCATGACTACGTGGCGACCCGAGAGAACCCGCCCGGGTTCGCGCGGGTCTACGACATGCGCACGGGTCGACACGAGTGGGACTTCCACAGCGTGCCACAGAGCGGCGATGCGTTTGGCGCCGACACCTGGCTGAACGAGTCGTGGCGCTACTCGGGCAACACCAACATTTGGGGCAACATCACCGCCGACCCGGAACTGGGCTACGTCTATCTGGCCACCAGCACGCCGACCTCGGACTTCTATGGCGGACACCGGCTCGGTGACAACCTCTTCGCCGAGAGCATCATCTGCGTCGACATCGAAACCGGCCAGCGGGTCTGGCACTACCAGTTCGTCCACCACGGTGTCTGGGACTATGACAACCCGGCCGGGCCCAATCTGCTCGACCTGACCATCGACGGTCGTGGGGTGAAGGCGGTCGCGCAGGCTACCAAGCAGGGGTTTGTCTACACATTCAACCGCGTGACCGGCGAGCCGGTCTGGCCGATCGAGGAACGACCGGTCTCGACCGACACGGATCTCGCCGGGGAGTTGTTGGCGGCGGCGCAGCCGTTTCCGACCCGGCCGGCCCCGTTCGAATATCAGGGCACGTCCATCGACGACCTGGTTGATTTCACTCCTGAGATCCGGCAGATGGCGGTCCAAGCCGTGGCCGGGTTCCGCCTTGGCCCGCTGTATACGCCGTTGTCGTTGCGCGGCACCATCTTTCGCCCCAGCGCCGGAGGCGGCGCCAGCTGGGGTGGGGCCGCCGTCGATCCGGAGACGGGCTTGTTGTATGTGCCGTCACGCAACGTGCACACGGTCATGCGGTTTCGTGAGCCGGTGCCGGAAGATGCGGCGACCCTGCGCTACCTGCTCAGCCAGGGCGGGGCCGAATTCCTGGCGGGGGGGAACGAGCGCCGACAGCCACAGATGCCGGAGGGACTCCCACTCTGGAAGCCGCCGTATTCGCGGATGACCGCGATTGACATGAACACTGGTGATCATGCGTGGATGATCCCGACCGGCGACGGTGATCGGATCGGGAACCATCCGCGATTGCGCGATCTCGATCTCCCGGCGCTGGGGGGTGACGCCGGGCGGAACGGGCCCGTCGTGACCAGCACCCTGATCATCTACACTCTCACCGCTGGCGGCACCGGCGGCGGACCGCGTCTGGTCGCCTACGACAAGGCCACCGGCGAACCGCGCGGGGACGTCGATCTACCGGGGGGCGCGATCGGGACGCCGATGACCTATATGTTGGACGGCCGTCAATACATTGCCCTGACCGTGGGCGGAGAGGTGCCGGCACTGATCGCGCTGACGCTGGCCACTTCGTAGCCTCGGGTCTTCAGACCCGCCGGAGCCTCGTCACCGCGCGGACGTGTGCGCCGCCAAAAGACACGGATGTTCGCCGGGTTGCGGCCGGCGACGTGACAGCCGTGTGAGAATGGTCGCCGGATGAGACCGCGTCAGCGCGCGGCACGGCCGCGTTCCGCGGCCGTCGACGGAGGTCAGAAACGATCATGTCCAGTGATAGTCAGGCTTCGAACGATCTCGTCGCCGTGTTTGACACGGTGAAAGGGGAAATTCGTGTCGCGCTCTTTCCGACGGAGGCGCCGATGACGGTGGCCAACTTCGTCAACCTGGCGACACGTGGCTACTACAACGGCCTGAAGTTTCATCGGGTCATCGCCAACTTCATGGTGCAGGGCGGCGACCCCGCCGGGACCGGCATGGGGGGGCCCGGGTACAACTTCGGGGATGAGTTCAGCCCCATCCGACGACACGACTCGGCCGGTGTGCTCTCGATGGCCAACGCCGGACCGGGAACGAACGGGAGCCAATTCTTCATCACGCACGGTCCGACCCCTCATCTGGACGACAAGCACTCGGTGTTCGGGCAGGTGTCGTCGGGGCAGGATGTCGTGAATGCGATCGCGCAGAACGATGTGTTGACGACGGTCACGATCGAAGGCGACGCGTCCGCTCTGCTCGAGGCACAGAAGCCACAGGTCGATGGGTGGAACGGGGTGCTGGATAGCCAGTAACAGCCGTAGGGTAATCGAGGTGCCCTCTCTGGGCGTGTTGCCACGTCCAGAGAGGGCGTTGCTTGCTAGCGCTCGTCCGCGCGTGCGCCACCCAGGATCCCCGTCATCGAATGGTTGCCCTCGTGGCAGGCATATTCGAACAGGGTGAGATCGTTGAGACGCATCGGAATCTCGGCCGTCCAGGGTGTGGTCCAGGTCGAGGGGTCGTTCACGGTGAACGAATAGAGCAGCGTGCTGTCGTCGGCGCGGGTAAACCGCTCGACCAATGTCATGTTCGCGCTTGTTCCGCGCCATCCCCGCTGAGCGCTGAAGTTGGTGGTTTCCACCACCAATGTGTCGCCGTCCCAGTGTCCGCGTGAATCGCCGGACCACTGCCGGATGTCGTCAGGCAGTGGGGGACGCCCGTCCAGCGGGACTACCCGGGCGGTATGCACCATTTCGGTCACGAGCACGACGTGGTCCTGGGTTTGAAACAGCTGGAGGTTCTGGTTGTAGCCGCCCGAGGTGATCGGCGGCCCGGCGTTGAAGCCGAGGATGCACCGGTCGTAGGCGGTCCGGTCGACCCAGGAATCGGCGGGGTGTGCCTCACGATGCGCCCGACGCTCGTCGGCGACCCGCTGTCCCTCCGTCGTAAGATCCGGAATACGCCCGTCGGCTGGGTCGACGACCAGTGACGTGCGTCGAGTACCAACGGTTCGGGTGCCGCGGTCGAGCCAGAAATTGTTGTAGAACCCGGGGGCTCCTTCCTCGCCTCGGTCCACGCTTTCGGTGACCTCGGTCCGTTGAGCGGACCGGATCGCGAGATCGGCGTTCCGCGCGATCACCTCCTGCTCCAGGTTGGCCGCCTCTTCCGCGCTCAAGAACTCCTGGTCGGACAAGCTCCGGGGACGCTCCAGCGGGGTAATGGTACGGAAATCCCAGATACCCTGCAGATCTGGCTGTCCCCAAGACGTCCGCGGGATGGTTTGGGCCCCCACGGAGCCGGCCGCGGTCGACAACAGGGTAACGACGCTCACTGACAACGACGTGAGAATTCGATGACGCATCGGGATCTCCTCGTGGGTTCTATGTCCTGTAACCGTGATTTGCTGCCTCGGTCGGTCGCGTGATGCCCCGCTGGCGACTGAGGTTGCGAATCATGGTGACGGGGCACTAGGTGCATTTTGCAAGCATCGTAGCAGTCTGGGGTGAAAGAGGCTACGACAGATATGATTGCCTTGTCCGACCGTGTTGCGAAGGGTGGGGAGCCCGAGGGGCACGCCGACATTTGACTGAGGAGACGACCATGGCGACGATTCGCGCATTCGGTGCGATCCTGCTTTGTTCCGGTCTGCTGGCCGCGTGCGGTGTGTCGTCGTTCACGCAGCCGGCGACCCGAGACCCGACCTCGATCGAGCAATTCGATCAATGGATGGACGAATTGTCGAACTGGGGGAGGTGGGGACCGGACGACCAGTTGGGTGCGGCGAACCTGATGACGGAGGCCAAGCGCCGGGAGGCGGCCGCCCTGGTGCAAACCGGGACCACAGTGTCGTTGGCGCACGACATGATCACTGAGGCGGGCGCGGACGCGGCAGAGCCGTATGTGCTGCAGATGACGGTCAACGCAGAGGCCCAGAATTCGGGCGACCGCGTCGACGTCTACTTTCACGGCGTCACGTTCTCGCATCTGGACGGGCTGTGCCACGTGTTCTACAAGGACAAGATTTACAACGGGCATGACTTCCAGGACGTGGTGACCGAGGATGGCTGTAACCAGCTCGACACGGTCGCCATGAAGGACGGGCTGGTGACCCGAGGCGTGCTGGTCGACATGCCCCGCTTGAAAGGTGTGCCGTATCTGGAGCCGGGGACCAAGCTCTATCAAGAGGATATCGAAGCGTGGGAAGAGTACGCCGGAGTGACCCTGGGAGCCGGAGATGCGCTGCTCCTGCGGGTCGGTCGCTGGGCGCACCGCGCCGAGCACGGACCGACCCGCGAGATGGCGGGGTGGGACGCCTCGGTCATCCCGTGGCTGGCTGAGCGTGACATCTCGCTCCTCGGGGCCGATTCGGTCCACGAGGCCCCAGGCAGTGTGCCGGGTCTCCGTGTCAACCCCATTCACCGCTTCGCTATCGTGTCTCGCGGCATGAACCTGCTCGACAATCTCGACCTCGGGGCCGCGGCTGAGACCGCCGCGAGTCTGAATCGCTGGGAATTCATGCTCGTCGTGGCGCCGCTTCGCGTGCCGGGCGGCACCGGATCTCCGGTGAATCCGATCGCGATTTTCTGATTCGACGGTGCGGAGCCTCCATCACGACCCCTGACACGCCTCATCGTCGAGTGCCGACTGGTTGGACAGCTGTGTGCGTGGCGGTGGCCGTCCTGCTGGTGGCGACGCCGGGGCGCGGCCAGTCCGAGCGTCGGGCGCCCTACGTGCGTCTGGTCGCCGGTCTGGGGGTCACGGGCGCCAGCGATCTGCGCATACGTCAGCCGTCGCTAGGCACCGATCTGACGTTCGAGCAGGTGTCGTGGGAGCACAAGTCGCTGTCCACGGAGTGGACGCGCGACTCGATTCCGTACGTCGGCGCTCGTCTTGGGTTCTTCTTCCGTGAGCCGCGCTGGCTTGGTGTGTCCGCCGAGGTGCTGCACTTCAAGATTTTCGCGGAGCAAGACCAACTCGTGCGAGTGCGGGGCGTGGACGAGGGGCACGCGGTTGACACGACCGCGCCGTTCAGCCAGTTCGTGCAGGGCTACCAGGTGAGCAACGGCGTCAACATGGTGCTGGACAATCTGGAGGCGCACCGACAACTGGCCCGGAGCACGCTGTTTCCCGACGGAAGAGTCGACGTCTACGGCGGGTTCGGCGCCGGGGTGACGATTCCGTACACGCGATCACTGATCGACGAGCAGTTTCTCCGGGGATACGAATGGGGCCGGATCGCCACGCAGGTGCTCGGTGGCGTGGCGTACAACCTGTCGCCCCGCTGGGACGCCTCGCTGGAGTACAAACTCGCCGCGACCACCATCGATGGAAGCGTCGCCCAGGGCGACAGCCTGTCGTCGCTGCGCACGCACCATCTGGTCTTCGGGTTGGGCTTTCAGTTCAAGCGATAGATGTTTGGGCGGGGCATCCCGTCGGGCGACGTCGAACGTCAACACGCGGCCGGGGCCGCCGGGCGCGACGTGGGTCGTGACCCGCGTCGCCAGCCTGGGGTTTACCGCACGCCGGCGAGCAAGTACCATTAGACCCAGAACAACAACACCCAGCCGAGGCCGGTTTCGCCTCGGGCGCGGACAAACGACCCGTGGGAGAGTGACTCCAATGACGACCAGAAGCATCGTGGCGGGGGTCGGAATCACTCTGTTCTTCGGTGTTTCGGGTGCGTTCAGCTACGCCCAGACGGCGCCCGGCGGGACCCAACGCGCTCTCCTCGACCAGTATTGTGTCGCCTGCCACAACGATCGCACCCGCCAGGCGGGGCTGAGCCTCCAGACGATCGACGCCGAACAGGTGGGCCGGGTCGTCGACGAGGTTGAAATGTGGGAGAAGGTGGCGCGGAAGTTGCGAGCTCGCGCCATGCCGCCGCCCGGGCGGCCGCGGCCTGACGATGCCGCCTACGAGGCGATGGCCGCATCGCTTGAAACTGCCCTCGACGAGGCCTCCGCCGCGGCTCCGAATCCCGGCCAGCCTCCGATTCACCGGCTGAACCGGGTGGAGTATCGCAACGCGATTCGCGATCTGCTGGCGCTGGAGGTCGACGAGCGGGAGTTGCTGCCCCCCGACGAGTCGGGCTACGGCTTCGACAACATCGCCGATATCCTGGCCGTGTCGCCGGTGCTGCTCGATCGCTACATGGTGGCGGCCGACAAGATCAGTCAACTGGCGCTGGGTGACCCATCGATCCGTCCGGTGGTCGAGAAGCACACCGTGCCCTACACGTTGTGGCAGGACGGTCGGATGAGCGAGCAACTGCCGTTCGGCTCTCGCGGCGGTCTGGCCGTGCGACACCACTTCCCACTGGACGGCGAGTATGTCGTCAAGCTGACCCTGCAACGAGCCTACGGGAATCACATTCGTGGGCTCGGCGAGGTGAACGACATCGAGCTCCGGCTGGACCGCGAGCGCATCCGGCAGTTCACGGTGGGCGGCGACGGCGAGCGCGCCCCGTGGGACGCCGTTTCGAGACCCACGTTCTACGAGCAGACGGCGGACGAAGGGCTGGAAGTACGGGTCGAGGTGAAGGCGGGCACGCGACTGGTCAGCGCGGCGTTCCTCGACAGGGCGGCGGTGGTCGAAGGGGTGCTTGAACCACGTCCGGCCGTCTCCAGCCTGGCCTATTCGCGCGACCGCAATGCCGCGATGGCGCTCGACAGCATCACCATCAGTGGGCCGTTCAACCCGGGCAGGTCGGACAAGACGCCAAGTCGTGACCGCGTCTTCGTCTGCTATCCGTCGGCTGCGGCATCCGAGGTGGACCAAGAGACGTGCGCGACGGAAATCCTCGCCACGCTCGCTCGCCGGGCATTCCGGCGACCGGTCGCCCAGACCGACGTCGAGCCGCTGCTGTCACTGTTTCGCGAGGGACGTGACGAGGGCGGTTTCGAAACTGGCATCCAGTTCGCGCTGCGCGGGGTGTTGATCGACCCGGAGTTCCTGTTCAGGGTAGAGCGCGACCCGGCCGGTGTAGCGCCTGGCGTGGCGTTCGCGCTCAGCGACCTGGAACTGGCGTCGCGCCTGTCGTTCTTCTTGTGGAGCACCATACCGGACGACGAACTGCTGGAGGTGGCGGAAGGTGGGCGCCTCAGAGACCGAGCGACGCTGGAGGGGCAGGTGTCGCGTATGTTGGCCGACCCACGCTCCGACGCGCTCATTGAAAATTTCTTCGGGCAGTGGCTCCTGTTACGCAACATGAGCGCGGCCTCGCCCGACCCGGATGCCTTCCTCGACTTCGACGAGAACCTGCGTGCGGCGATGGCCCGCGAGACAGCACTCTTCGTCGAGAGCCAGATACGTGACGACCGCGGTGCGCTGGACCTGCTGCGCGCCGACTACACCTATCTGAACGAGCGGTTGGCCCGCCACTACGGCATTCCCCACGTATATGGGAATCACTTTCGCCGGGTGCCGGTGGATGGTGCCCGCGGGGGCTTGCTGGGGCAGGGCAGCATCCTGACCGTGACGTCTTACCCGAACCGGACGTCCCCGACAAAACGTGGGCTCTGGGTGCTCGAGAATCTCCTGGGGTCGCCGCCCCCGCCGCCCCCCCCGGACGTCCCCGGGTTGCCCGATGCGGACCATGGCGATACTGGGCGTTCGCTGTCGATGCGTGAACGGATGGAAGTGCACCGCACCAGTCCCGTCTGTGCGAGCTGTCACGTGTTGATGGACCCGCTTGGCTTTTCACTCGAGAACTTCGATGGCATCGGGGCGTGGCGAACTGATGAGGACGGCGCGCCAATCAACGCCGCGAGCACGCTGCCCGACGGTACCAGTTTCGAAGGGCCGTCCGGCCTGCGGGATCTGTTGCTCGGCCAGGAGGAACGCTTTGCCGAGACGGTCACCGAGAAGCTCTTGACGTATGCCCTCGGCCGAGGGGTGGAGTACTTCGATGGACCGGCCGTCCGTGCCATTACCGCGGGTGCCGCCACGAACGACTACCGCTGGTCGTCGCTCATCGTGGGTATCGTCGAAAGTACGCCGTTTCAGATGAGGAGATCGCGAGAGCCATGATTGTCACCAGAAAACACCTCCCGCGTCGCACGTTCCTCCGGGGCCTCGGTGTCACGCTGGCCCTCCCGATGCTGGACAGCATGGTGCCGGCGTTTGGCGGCGCACACGTGCGCGCCGCCGAGGCCGTCCGCCGTCTCGGGGTCGTCTACGTGCCGAATGGCCTGTTCATGCCGAACTGGACCCCCGAGGTCGAGGGCGGCCCCCTCGAGATCACGCAGACGCTCCAGCCGCTGGCGCGGTTCAAGGACCAGATGCTGATGGTCAGCGGGCTCTGCAGCGAAGAGGGCATCGCGCGGCCCGGCGAGGGCGCCGGCGACCATGCCCGGGCGGCCGGCGCATTCCTGACCGGCGTCCACCCGAAGAAGACCGAGGGCCACGATATCAGGGCCGGCGTCTCGATGGACCAGATCGCCGCCCGGGTGCTGGGACAGGAGACGCAACTCGCCTCGCTCGAGCTCTCGCTCGAATCGGCGGAGCGGGCCGGGTCGTGTGATCCGGGCTATAGCTGCGCCTATGCCAACACGCTGTGCTGGAGCAGTGCCACCACTCCGTTGCCGATGGCGAGTGACCCGCGCGCCGTGTTCGAACGGCTGTTCGGCACCGGCGGCACCACCGATCCGGCCGCCTGGCTGAAGGCGAGACGGCACGACCGCAGTCTGCTAGACATGGTCACGGCGAAAGTGGCTCGACTGAGCGGCGAGCTCGGCCCTCGGGATCGGGTCAAGCTGAACGAGTATCTCGAGGCGGTGCGCGATGTCGAGCGGCGAATCCAGATGGCCGAGCGGCAAACCACGCGGGAGCTCCCGTCCATGGACCAGCCGGCCGGCGTGCCCGACAACTTCGAGGAACACGCCAGGTTGATGTTCGACCTCCAGGTGCTGGCCTATCAGGCCGACCTGACCCGGGTCATTACGTTCATGATGGGGCACGAGACCAGCAACCGGGCCTATCCCGAGATCGGGGTGCCGGATGCGCACCACGCGTTGTCGCACCACGGCGGCGACAAGGTGCTGATCGAGCGGCTCAAGAAGGTGGACAGCCACCTGACGGCGATGTTCGCGCACTATGTCGATCGGTTGGCGTCCACGCCTGACGGTAACGGCACGTTGCTCGATTCCGTGATGATTCTCTATGGCAGCGGCATGAGCGATGGCAATCGGCACGACCACCACGATCTGCCGGCCCTGCTCGTCGGTGGCGGGAGCGGCCAGCTCGCCGGCGGGCGCCACATGCGGGTGGCCAAAGACACACCCAACACGAACCTGTTTCTCGCCATGCTCGACAAGCTCGGGGTTCCGATCGAGACCATGGGCGACAGCAATGGTCGGCTCGAGACGTTGTCGGTCTGACAACCCAATGGAACTCGACGTGAGCGCGCCTGACCCAGTCGAGACGACGTCCAGCGTCGCTCGACTGGCGGCCGCCGCCCGGACGACGAGGACCGGCCTTGCTTGTGCCGCAGGGGCGGTCACGCCCGCCGGCATGACCGCCGCCGCCACCCTGCTCCTGGCCGTGACCCTCGGTGCGGCGCCGGTTCCGGCGGCGGAGGATCACCCGTTGGTGGACGCCGTGGAACGACAGGACGGTCGCACGGTGCGTGCCCTGTTGTCGCAGTCGGTTGACGTGAACGCGCCGCAGCCAGACGGCGCCACGGCGCTGCACTGGGTCGTCCACTGGAACGATCTCGAGACGGCGGCGCTGTTGATCGACGCAGGGGCCGACGTCAATGCTGAGAACGATCTGGGAACCACGCCGTTGTCGCTGGCGGCGCTCAATGCCAGTGCCGAGATGGGTGCCGCGCTGCTGGGGGCCGGGGCCGATGCGAACGCGTCCAAGCCCAGTGGCGAGACCGTGCTGATGACCGCGGCCAGGACCGGCAACGCCGATCTTGTCCGCGCCTTGCTCGCCGCCGGCGCCGACCTCCAGCCGACGGGACACTTTCTGCGACAGACACCGTTGATGTGGGCCGCCTCGGAGGGACATGCCCGCATCGCGCACCTGCTGCTGGAGGCCGGCGCGCCGGTCGACGTGCGGTCGCAACATGGCACCACCGCCTTGCTGCTGGCGGCGCGCAGCGGCGACGTCGAGACCGCCAGGGCGTTGCTGGACGCCGGCGCGGACGTGAATGCGGCCGAGCCGATGCTGCCGTTCAATGCCCGTATCGACGTCGAAGAGGCGCAGACGTCCGGTCGCAGCCCGTTGCTTATCGCCGCCGCCAGTCAGGTGGCCACCAGTGGCTGGGAGTATGGACTCGAGGTGAAACCGAGCACGCACGAGGCGCTCGCGATGTTTCTGCTGGCGCGGGGTGCCGACCCGAACGTGCCGGACAGTATCGGGAGAACCGCGCTGCATGCGGCGGTCGAGACGGGCAAGGTCGCACTCGTCACGGCGATGCTGACGGCTGGCGCCGACCCCAACGCCCGGCTGATCGAGGCGCCGTTCGTGTTCAAGGGCGACTTTGTGTCGTACGAGCGCTTTGTCGGCGCCACCCCGCTATGGCTGGCGGCGGCGGCCCGGGTCCCTCAGGTCGAGATCCTGCGAGCGCTTGTCGACGCCGGCGGGGACCCGGAGTTGACCGCCGACGACGGCACCACGCCACTGATGGCGGCGGTCGGCATGGTGCAGAACGAAGCCCGTCAGGCCGACGAGATCGAGGCGTTGGTGCTGGTGAGGTTGCTCGTCGAGCGAGACATCAACCTCAACGCCGTCGACAAACGCGGTCGCACCGCCGTGCACGGGGCGGCGCGGCTGGCGCGGAATGCCCTGATTACACTGCTGGCGGAGAACGGCGCGAGCGTGGACATCGGCGACGCCCGCGGCCAGACGCCGCTCGATGTCGGCACCGTCTCCCGGCCCCTCCACCCTGACACGGCTGCGTTGCTGCGCCGCCTGGGTGGCCCCAACGCTGGCGAGACCCCGGCTCGCCGCTAGGTTTGCCGACGAGGCGCCCGTCTGGCGGCGTTGCTGCGTCGGTCACAGCCCACCTTGGCTGCTCCCTCCTTGCGCCTGGCCAGACAGACGCCTCGTCAGAAAACCCCCTCGGACCTTTCCTTGCCGGTCGCGTCACTCGGCGAGCGCGAACACGAACAGGTTGTTGCCGGTGCTCGGCGTCAACTCTGGCGTCATTCGCAAGTTGATGCCGGCCCCGGTGCCGGTGGCCACGGCGACATATTGGCGACCGTTGACCGCGAACGAGACGGGGTAGCCAGCCACGGGTGACCCGAGGTTGATCTCCCACAGGATGTCACCGGTCTCCTGGTCGAAGGCCCGGAATCGTCCGTTGGCGTCGCCACCAAACAGGAGGCCACCGCCGGTGGCCACCAATGACATGGTCGCCGCGCGTTGTTCGTAGAGCCAAGTCGTCGTGCCGGTTTCTACCGATATGGCGTGCACGGTGCCCAGTTCTTCGGTGCCCGGCGCCAGCTGGTGTCGAGCCGCCAGGGCGTAGATCGCCAGCGGGCGTTGTCCACCCGCCGTCAGCGCTAGCTCCCGATCGCCCCGGACGTTCTGGGTCGAGAGCATCCGGGCGCAGGTATTGCGAAGGGGAAAATACATCGTATTCGTGAGTGGGCTGTAGGCGCCGGCTTCCCAGTCCTTGCCGCCGGCCCAGGTCGGGCAGGCGAGCACTTCCTGACCCAGCTCGGTGAACACCACCTCCGCGTTCTCTGTCACCGTGCCCGTCGCGCCGTCGATGTTCGTGATGACGTTCTGTGGCACGGTCGGAGTGGCCCAGAGAAACTCGCCCGTCTCGCGGTCCAGGGTATAGACAATGCCAGTCTTGCCCGGAATCCCGGTCACGACCTTGCGGACTTCACCCGCGCGCAGGTTCGGGTTGATCCAACTCACAGCGCTGGCATCCGGGGCGACCGCGGTGTCCACCAGCATCCGCTCGAACGGGTGATCCAGGTCCCAATGGTCGTTTAGGTGCTGGTAGTACCACTTGATGTCACCGGTGTCGACATCCAGGGCCAACGTCGAGTTGTGATACAGGTGCGTGTTCTCGATCCCGCCGAGCAAGAACTTAGGGGCTGGTGAGGTGACGGACGTGCCCTGATAGATCAGACGGAGCTCAGGGTCGTAGCTGGGTGGCATCCAGGTGCCGACGTGTATCCGTTGCTCGAACGGGACCCCGCCCCAGGTCTCGTCGCCCGGTTCTCCGGGGGCGGGCACGGTGCGTCGTCGCCACACTTCTTCGCCAGTGCGGGCGTCGTGAGCCACGATGACACACGACTCGGGTCCCCCCGCGGGCCGGCAGCTTCTGCCGGAGATCATCTTCCCGTCGGCGATGATCGGGCCGGAGCTGTGGCCGGCGGGAGTGACCCTGTAGTCGAAAATCTGGGTCTCCCACGCCACCTCGCCGGTGGTGGCGTCGAGCGCGAACGCATAGTTGTCGTCGCTGGTATTGACAATGAAACGGTCATAGATGGCGATGTTCCGGTTGTTCCGAGCGTTACCTCCCACGTAGTCGTACACGTCGTCCGGCAGGTCACGGAGATACTCCCACTTCAGGTCTCCCGTCACCGCGTCGATCGCCTGGATGGCATCGCTCGAGTTCGGCATGTACAACACGCCGTCGTAGGCCAGCGGCGTGCCCTCCATGCTGCCGGTGCGCAGCGCCCGCGTCCACGCCATGCGCAGTGTGCCCACATTCGCCCGCGTGATCTGGTCCAGCGGGCTATACCCCCACCCATCCAGCGTTCTGCGCCACATCAGCCAGTCGTTGGGCGACGGGTCCGCCAACATGGCGTCCGTCACGGGCCTGAAATCGTCGGTCGACTGGGCGTGAACCGTCAGCGGGTCGGCCTGGAGGAGGCCGAGACACAGAGCCACGCTCGGCAGCGACGCAAGGCGGTATACACGCATCTCAGGACCTCATGGGGGGAGACGGAGACCGTATTTCGCGGCCCCAGACCGCCACGGTCAGGTGTCAGCTGATCATCTGGGCAGCATCGGTGTCCACTCGTTTGCGCGACTCTCGGCTTCCGCGATTTGGCGCGCGTTCAGCCGCTGGGCGACCCCTTCTCGATCGATCAGTAGAAATTCGCGGTCCTCGCCGCCGGCGTATCGCGTGGCCAGGTCCAACCACATGTAGCCCGACACATCGTCCTGAGCCACACCACGGCCGGCCACATACATCCCTCCAACCTC